>JGI11705J14877_10000069_pt1 | contig 61010 bp, 52 predicted proteins | sample Etolaghawater15m_FD_14877 | JGI IMG/M metagenome (IMG submission 14877) | reverse complement strand
AAGGATGCCGTCATTCCGGGCTTGACCCGGAATCCAGAATCTCCAAATTACGCCCACATACTGGATTCCGGCCTCCGCCGGAATGACGTGGGTGATGTTTCATTTTGTTTCATGTCAGACATTTGGTATATGACACGACACTATTGCTAAACCGCTTCATTCCGATGGGCATGAACTTCATCAATCTCCAGACGCGGTGACGCCATTTCGATGCCCTCCTCATCGAAACGGGCCTTGATCTTTTCATTAAGCCCCCAACGGCCCACCAGTGCATATTTCTTTTCCACCCAGAACCGCGCTTTCATCTCCATATAGCCTGGGGCGAATTTGTCAATGACCACCCGTGGCGCAGGTTTTTCCTGAACGATTTCGGATTCTTTCAGGATTGTCCCCACAATCTCCTTGACCTTTTCAACATTGGCGTCAAAGGGGATGTAAAAATCAATATCGAGACGGCGCTTGGGCCGCAGGCTGGTATTGATCACCTGATCGTTGAGCACCTTGTGGTTGGGGATGTAAACCGTTTTACCGTCAAAGGTTGCCACGCGCGTGTGCATAATCGTGATGAGGTCCACCTTGCCCACGGCACCGCCGATCGAAACGATATCTCCTGTTTTGAGCGGCAGCTTGGGAATATACGGCTTTGCGATGACGAAAACCACGACCACCACCATGACAATGACCATGATGGTCCGAAAAAGAAGCGGGGCCGGAAATCCGATGAAATTCAGTACCACCAGGGCTCCGATCAACAATACCAGGATATGCATGCCCGTCACCGAATAGGCGGCCCTGCGCTCGGGCACACCTGCTCTGATCAAAAGAGAAGAGACCAGATTCCCCAGATATTTGACCAGAACCAGCACAATCACCAGCAGGATCATCCCCTTGACCACCATGGGACCCAAATCACTGCCCACTTTACTGATCTGATCCACGTAATTGGTCAGGCCTGAAGATACGCCGTCCATAACGCCCTCCTCTTCTCTAATGGGTTACACGATCTTTTTCCGATAGAGACGCAAACTGTTGCTCACAACCGTAATGCTGCTCATGGCCATGGCCAAAGCCGCCAGAATGGGATGGAGCTCCCGCAAGAAACCGGGCAAAGCGTGAAAAGGATAAAGCGCGCCAGCCGCAACGGGGATAAGGATCACATTGTAAATAAAGGCCCAGAACAGGTTTTGGCGAATGGCGGCCATGGTGGCCCGGCTAATNCGGATCGCCCGGGGCACGCCTTTGAGGTTACCGCTTTGTAGAATGATATCACCGGTCTCAATGGCCACATCCGTACCCGTTCCGATGGCCAGCCCCACGTCCGCCCGGGCCAGGGCCGGTGCATCGTTGATACCGTCCCCCACCATCCCCACCAGCGCTCCCTGAGCCTGGAGTTCCTTGATCTTTCCTTCTTTTTGATCGGGCAGGACATCCGCCGCCACATCATCGATCCCGGCCTTTTGGGCGATGGCACGAGCCGCCCGGGCATTATCCCCCGTGAGCATGACCACTTTGAGCCCCTGCTCATGGAGTTCGGTAACGGCTTGGGCCGATTCCGGCTTCAGTGTGTCGGCCAGGCCGATAATGCCGGCCAACCGGTCGTCTGCGACCACGACCATGAGGGTTTTTCCCTGCTCTTCCAGAGATTGAATCTGAATTTCCGCATCCCGGGAGACGGTCACCCCTGATTCCCGAATCCAGGCGGGTTTCCCCACGCGAACCAGGCCGCGCCCTTTAATCTGCGCCGTCACTCCATGGCCGCGAATGGCCTTGAAACTTTCGGGTTCCAGCAGTTCAATCCTTCGTTGGGCGGCTTCCTTCACCATGGCACGGCCAAGGGGATGTTCAGACCCTTTCTCAACGGAGGCGGCCATTTTAAGGAGTTCGGTTTCATCTCCCTTAAAGCTTTCATCCACCAGAACATCCACCACGGAAGGTTTGCCAACGGTCAAGGTGCCCGTCTTATCCAGCACCATGATATTCACTCTAGCCACGGTCTCAAGGGCTTCGCTGCTCTTAAACAACACTCCTTTTTCGGCCCCTTTTCCCGTTCCGGCCATGATGGCAGTGGGGGTGGCGAGGCCCAGAGCACAGGGGCAGGCGATGACCATCACAGCCACCATTCGGATCATGGCAGGTACAAATTCGCCGTTTATGAACCACCAGAATACAAAGGTGAGCAGCGCAAGCCCGATCACCCCGGGCACAAAAAAAGCGGCCACGCGATCGGCAATGGCCTGTATGGGGGCTTTGCTCCCCTGAGCATCCTGAACCAGCCGAATGATCTGGGCCAGGGCCGTATCCTTACCCACCTTTGACGCTTCGAATTTAAGCAGGCCTTCGCCGTTGACCGCACCACCGATGACCTTGTCGCCGGGACCCTTGTCCACGGGAATGGGTTCCCCGGTCAGCATGGATTCATCCACGCTGGATTCCCCTTCCACCACCACGCCGTCCACGGGAATGCGTTCTCCGGGCCTCACCAGAACCACATTTCCCACCTTAACCGCGGAAAGGGGGATCGCCTCTTCCTTTCCATCCACCAAAATGGCGGCGGTTTTGGGACGAAGACCCATGAGTTTGCGAATCGCCCCGCCGGTACGTCCCTTGGTTCTGGACTCCAGCATTTTCCCGAGCTTGATGAGGGTGATGATAACGGCGGAAGTCTCAAAGTAGACGTGTTTCCCCAGGAAGGGGTAAAAGAGCAGTGCCAGGGAATAGAAGTAGGCGACGGATGACCCCATGGCCACCAGGACGTCCATGTTAGCGCTACCGTTCTTCAGGCTTTTAAAGCCGCCCACATAATAGTCCCACCCCGTGTAAAACTGAACCGGGGTGGCCAGGGCCAGAAACAGCCAGTTGACCCAGGGCTCGTGACTCCAAGCACCCAAAAGGCCGAAATCCCGGCCCATGCTGAGGAGAAAAAGAGGAGCGGCAAAAACGACACCCACCAGAAATTTCCGGGTCTGATCGCGAATCTCCAGGTTTCGCGCCTTGAGTTCCGCATCCTCTCCGTCGGCCCCATCGGGACGCACAGCACCGTATCCCGCCGTCTCGATGGTCGCTATCATCTCCTCAACATCGGTCATGGAAGGCACATAGGAGACACTTGCCTGTTCGAAGGCAAAATTGACCTGCACATCCAACACGCCTGGAATCTTCTTCTTCAGCGCGCGCTCGATGTTCATGGCGCAATTGGCGCAAGTCATACCGGTAAGGGGAATGGTCACATGGGCTTTTGCGACGTCAAACCCCGCATCCTGAATCCCTTTGACCAGCACAGGGAGCGGAACCTGTTCCGGATCAAGAGTGATGGCAGCCTGCTCGGAAGCAAAATTGACGTTGATGTTCTCAACTCCCGGAATCTTTTTGACAGCCCTTTCCAGGTTTGCAGCACAATTGACGCAGGTCATACCGGTAATGGGGAAATTGACCTGAGCTTTATCGGTCATATAAACCTACTCTGCCGCCGGGTAATTGATCTCTTTTAGCTTGGCTTTGATATTCGCCTCCGTTGCGGGTGCTTCCCAAACCACGGTAATTTCCTTAAAAGCGTGATCTCCCTCAACAGAAGTTACCCCGTCCATTTCACCCAGTTCCTTTTGAATCGCCTTAACACAATGCCCGCAACTGACGTTCGGCACTGACAATCGGGTCGTTTCCATTTTATAAAATCCTCCGTTTTTGGATTGGCCTGTATTCAGGTTTGTTTTTCAAATTACGCATGGAAGAGGTTTTTACAAGGAGCACCCTAATTTTTTAAAAAATGAAATGGCTGTCTATAATCTCTTAAAATCAAAGCCTTCTGAAAATATTTCATCTTTAAGCTGGGATACATCCATTTTCTCACCCATGGCTTTCGTCACCTGATTGAATCCGGCAACGTCTCCCAGCATAATACACCCAACAATTCGATTATTTTCCAGCACAATCTTCTTGTATACATCCCCATCGGTGAACACGCGAAAATCCAGTTCCGTGTCCGCATCGATGTTGCCGGCAGAGGCCAGATCCACACCCACCACCTTCAAGCTGTTGGCCATGGTGGTGCCGTCATAGCGTAACTCTCCGCCGGCCATATTGGTTCCAGCGATTTTTCCCTGCTCCATGGCAGCGGGCCAGATGCCATAGGGCATGCCCCTGAATTCAGCTACATCACCGGCGGCATAGATATCCATCCGATTTGTTTTTAAATGGTCATCTACCTGAATACCTTTATCATGCTTCAGACCAAGGGGTTCGCTCAGTTCCAGATTGGGCCGAACCCCTGCGGAGATCACCACCATATCAGCGGGCAGGGTCTCTCCCCCCTCCAGCAAAACCCCATCGGCTTTACCCTCTCCGGAAATTTCCTGGGTTTTGGCGCCCAACCGAAATGAAAATCCCATGCCTTCCATGGTTTTCTGAAGTCTTTCCGCGCCATCCACATCCAGTTGTCTCGGCAGTAGACGTGGAAAAAACTCGACAACCATCACCTGTTTACCCAGTTTTCGCAGGGCATTCCCCGCCTCCAAACCCAGGAGGCCGCCCCCGATAAGCACCACCTTTTCAACATTTTGCGCCCACTTGGAAATATCCCGGGCATCCTGAATCGATCGGAGACTGAAAACTCCCGATTTATCAGATCCTTTGATGGGCGGAACAAAAGCATGACTGCCGGTTGCCAAAAGGAGCCTGTCGTAGGCAAACTCCTGGTTGTCCGACGTTATCAGGATCTTTTTTTCCGGGTCCGCCCCGGTTATGGCCGTGGAAATCTTGAGATCAATCTTTTGATCTTCATACCATTGGGGTTTTTTGGCAACCAGATCTTCCTCCTTTTGGTCGCCGGAAATGTATTCGTTGAGCTGAATCCGGTAATAGAAAGGCAGGTCTTCATCCGTTAATATGGTGATTCGGCCGTTTGCATCCTGCTTACGAATGGCTTCGGCGGCGTATGTTCCCGCCGCTCCGTTTCCCACGATCAGATAATCCGTCATATCAGCTACTCCTCGCTCGTTTTTAATAATTTGGCTGAAAGCATTTTTGAAACCTCAAGGCTTCTTTGCATCTTTTCCCATTTGATTTTGAATATTTAACCAATCAAACATATCCTGAATATTCTTGGACATATACCATCTGCCATTGGCAAAGACCCCGTAATCGGCGCCGGTCATGGCGGAGGCCAGCCGCGTGGTGTTGGCATAGAAAAGCCACTGCTCAACCCACATTTTCTCAATGGCTTCATTAAAAAGGTTATCCTTCTGGGCAGGACCTTTTGCGAATCCTTTTTCCCAGGCGGACAACATGATCTTGGTGGCGGTCAAGGTCATATCATTGGTAAATTGAACCGTTTTCTTGAGGCGTGTAAAATGACCATCCACCCACCCTCGGCTATGGCAGGCCACACATACTTTTTCCATGGTTTTCTGTCGCTCGGCCTGTTCCTTTGAATCGATCAGATATTTCATTGCCGGCTCGCCGGTCAGTTCCGTGGGCAGGGGGAGCCCCTGGCCATTCCGGATCACCGTGGTATCCGGTGATTTCGGCGAAGGGTGCGCGTAAATAAGGCCGAAAAGCCTCTCCGGCAAACGATTGTTCATGCGGTGGGTCCGCTCAGCCAGCACGTCCCCCTCACCGTTCACCACCAGACTGACGTGGCAGACGGCACAGGTGGGGGCGGTAAAATCCTTCCCCAGGGTCCATGGAACGGCATCATAGTTCCAATGGCTGCCCAGGGCGGCGAAAATATTGCCGTGTTTGCTGACAGTGTAGACTTTGTAAGCCGGTACATCCGGTCCCTTGTGACACTCTGAACAGGTGTACGGTTTACGGGCCATTTCGATTGAAAAATCGTGCCGTGTGTGACAGGCGGAGCAGGAACCTTGGGTCCCATCGGGATTGATACGACCCACACCCCGGTTGGGCCAGCCGGTGAGAACGGGAAAATCCATCTCTCCGTCAGGCGTATCACGGGTTTTTAATCCTTTGAACTCAACCTTTGTGCCGTGGCAATACAGACAGGCATCCGCGTCCATTTGCGGATCGGGCTTTGCAAGGTGGGTTTTCATGTTTTCAAATGTCTGCAGACCATTGGTGGCATCGGCCAGAGACCGGTAAAGGGAATTGCCCTGTAGATTGCCATAGGCATGGCTCATGAGATTTTGGCCGTATTGTTCCACCTCCACCGGGTGACAGGCGGCACAGTCGCCGGGCGTCACCACCACATGAACCGAATAGCCGTTGTGCTCAAATGTGTCCTTGTGTTTCTCAGGGTTCATGGTGTGGCATTCTGCACAACCGACCACAAAATTTGCCATTTTTTCCGGCGGTTTTTTGACCGAAATGCGCCGCGCCAACACCGGCATTTTCATGGCAGCCGCAGGGGTTACCTGGGCCATTCTTCCATTTTTCCATCCCGATACAATCCCGGGCGTGGCGTAAATGTGGCAATCCACACAGGCCTGACTGTTTTCGCTGACCGGTAAAGGGGCCTCCGTTGCCGCTGCCACAAAAGCGAACAGGCCTGTCAGGAAGGAGAATGCCACCTGAAAAACAATCCGTTTGCCATATGTCGATTGATACTTCATCTGTCTCTTCTCCCGTTGATCAATTCTTACCAAAAGCGGGTCAAGGAAGTGTACCTTTTCCAGAACGGACAAATTCATCCAGCGCCGCCTCCGGCTGCGCACCCACCAGCATTTGACCCTTCATGACAAAGGTGGGCACCGCCCTGATCCCCATCCTTCTCGACCGTTCCCAATCCGCATCCACAGCGGGCTTAAATGATCGCTCCTTCAGCACCTGTTGGGCCTCTTCCGGGTCCAGATTCGCTGCTTTCGCGACCTCAATGAGCTCGTTCACGTCGCCAATATTACGTCCCTCAGCGAAATAGGCGTGAAACACGGCGTGGTTAAAAACCTCTATGTTTCCTTTGGCTTCGGCCCATTTACCCAGTTCCTGAGCCAGCCGACTGTTGTAGGTCATGTTTCGCTCACCAAAGGGGAGGCCCTCTGCTTCAGCTGCATCCCGAAGGCGCGCCATCATGCCGGAAATGTCCATCATGCGCCCCTTAAAAAGCGTTTCCAGGGTCATCCCTTCCTCCGGCGTTTCAGGATGCAGCGGAAACGCAAGCCACTGAACTTCAAGTTCATGCTTTTTTTTCAGACGTTCAACACGGCCCGTGATGAAATAGCACCAGGGTCACACATAATCCGAAAATATTTCAAGTGTCGCTGTTGTGGTCATGCAACCGCCTCCCTATTGATCATTTTCCGCTGCAATCGGCAGTATTATTGTCACTCGGGTCCCTTCTCCTAGAACTGACGTGATATTGATGTCTCCATCATGTTTCTGCAAAACCGCATAGGCTGTGGCGAGACCGAGTCCCATTCCTTTATCGCTGCCACGCGCCTTGGTTGAAAAGTAAGGATCCATTACCCGGGGTAGATTTTTTTCGGAAATGCCCTTTCCGTTGTCTTCAATGCAAACCCATATGGATTCATCCGCCGAAAAGTTCTCCGGCAACGCTTCTCCAGAAGGCACCCCACTGCCTGCTGAAATTTGAATACCCCCACCTTGAGGCATGGCTTCAACCGCATTTTCCAGAACGTTGATCAAAACCTGGGCCATCTGCCTGTTGTCAACCGCCACGGGCAGTGGGACTTCCGGCAGGGTCAGGCGAATTTCACAATCTGAATTGGCAAAGCGCATGTTTGCCACATCTTCAATCAACACTCGAAAGTCCAACCGCTCCCGCAGCGGGCTCCCCCCCGATGAAAAGGTGATGAACTGGCGGGTCAGTTGTGCGGCTTTCTGGGTGGCTTTTTCCGCTTGGGAAAGCATATCCATCAAGCGGAGGTTTGACGCCGCCTCATCCTGTGCCAGGCTGATATTTCCCATGATGATGGACAAAAGATTGTTGAAGTCATGGGCGATGCCGCCGGCCAGAACCCCCAACGACTCGAGTTTCTGGATTTGTATCAGCTTTTCCTGAAGCCGTTTTTTCTCGGTGATCTCTTCCAGAATCCCGATCCCACCAGTGACCCTGCCCTGGTCATTTCGAACAGGGTTGAAATCAACCTTCAGAAAAAGGCTGTTGTAAACCCCTTCAACTGTCCCGGAATTTCCAGAGAAGCATTGTTCCAGAGCGGCCTTCATGTGTGGATTATTCAACCTGCGGCTCAAATCAAACCCTACAATCTGATCCTTTGAAATCCCCATGATCTCAATCATTTTGGGATTACAGGCGGTCAAAAGGCCCTTTTCATCAAAATGAAAAATGCCCAGCGGCGAATGCTCAAATATCAGTCGATATCTGGCTTCGTTTGCCGCAATGCGGTCTTTGGCCTTTGCCAGAGCCTCTGTCCTTTCCGCGACCCGCAACTCGAGCGTTTCGTTGGCCTGCTCGAGTTCCTTCATCAACCGATCGTTTTCTGCCCGCAACCGGTAACGGTCAAAGGAATCTTTGACAATGGCGTTTAATTGGTCCGGTTCCCAGGGCTTGGTGATGTAGCGGTATACCTGGCCTTCATTGATGGCATTCACAACGGCGTCGAGATCGGAGTAACCGGTGAGGATCATTCGCACTGCTTTTGGATGGCGGTCTTTGACTTCCTTGAAAAATTCCGTCCCTTTCATTCCCGGCATTCGCTGGTCCGATATAACCACATGAACCGTTACCTCGTCCATGATATCCAGACCCTCTTCGGCGCTGGTAGCGCTGCGAACATTGTATTGTTTTCGGAAGATGCGCTTAAGGGATTTGGTCACCTCTTCTTCATCATCGACGATCAGGAGCACCCTTTCGCTACTTGGCTCCGACAAATTTTTCTCCATTTGAAACTCCTCAAGCCACATAACTATTGGTTCAAGCAATACCAACTTTCCTGAAAATCAAGCATATCGAATTTAAAGAAGAAAGAAAATAGAAAAGATAATGAGGCTCTCAGTACCTCAAATAATCTCAAAGAGGAAGGGCGTTGAGGGGAACCATGGGATATCGAACATTCCTGAAGCCTTGTTCGATATCCCATATTTGTTTTTCAAATGTCAGTTTCCGCTTCGGGTTCGCTCAACCTCACAGAGCGTCTTTCCCGAATTCACCGGTACGGATTCGGATGACCTCTTCCAAAGGGGTTACGAAGATCTTTCCATCACCGATCTCACCGGTGCGGGCATTTTCCTGAATCACCTTGATCACATCCGGCACCAAAGCGGCATCCACGGCAATTTCCATCTTGATCTTTGCCACAAAATCCACCTGATATTCCGCACCCCGATAGACTTCTTTGTGGCCCCGTTGCCGTCCGAAGCCTTTCACTTCGCTAATGGTCATTCCTTTGATGCCGAGCTCGGACAAACCTTTTTTCACTTCATCCAGCTTGAACGGTTTTATGATGGCTTCAATTTTTTTCATGGTCATTGGCCCCCCATATAATCATCAGATATTGTAAGCTGCTTCCTCGTGCTGGGAAATGTCCAGCCCGCTTCTTTCGTCCCGCAGTTCAACGCGAAGTCCGAAGAGTTTGTCCACAAGTTTCAAAAGAATGTAGCTCACAATAAACGTATACACAATGGTAACCGCGATGGCAATACATTGGACTCCCAGAAGAGAGGGGTTTCCGAAAAGCAGGCCGTCGGCGCCACCCGGATTGACGGCGACCGTCGCCAGAAGGCCCGTTAGGATCAGCCCCAGGATGCCGCTGACACCGTGAATCCCCACCACATCCAGACTGTCGTCATAACCGAACCTGTTCTTGGCCATCACGCCCAGATAGCAACCCACACCTGCCAGAATTCCAATAAAGGCTGCTGACATGGGACCCACGAAGCCCGCGGCGGGCGTCACCGTGGCCAGGCCAGCCACCGCGCCACTGGCGCCGCCGAGGGTCGTTGCTTTCCCTGTCATTTTCCATTCCATCCCGATCCAGGCCAGGGCCCCGGTGGCACCGGCCAGGTGCGTTGCCACAAAGGCACTCCCCGCCAGGGCACCCGCGGCCAATGCACTACCCGCATTGAAGCCGAACCAACCAAACCACAAAAGCCCCGTTCCCAAAAGCGTCATGGGCAGATTATGGGGCCGCAGCTCCTCGGAGCCATAGCCGGCCCGTTTTCCCAGCAAAACGGCCGCAGCGAGAGCAGCCACACCGGACCCCAGATGGACGGCAACACCACCCGCGAAATCCAGGGCTCCCAGTTGTCCAAGCCACCCGCCGTCTCCCCATATCCAGTGCACCAGTGGATTGTACACAAATGTAGCCCAGAGAAGGCTGAACAGCAGAAAAGGTCCGAACCGCATTCGTTCCGCAAAAGCGCCCGTTATCAAAGCCGGTGTGATAACGGCGAACATGCATTGATAAATCATGAAGACCTGGTGCGGTATGGTGCTGGCATAAACGGGATGGGGTTCCATCCCCACGCCCCTGAGCCCAAACCATTCCAGCCCGCCGATAATGCCCCATTTGTCCGGCCCGAAAGCCATACTGTAGCCCCACAGAACCCACTCCAAGCTTATCAAACCGATAATAATAAAGCTCTGCATGATGGTTCCCAGAGCATTTTTGCTTCTCACCATGCCCGCATAAAACAAAGCCAATCCGATGGTCATCAGCATTACCAGTGCAGCGCAAATCAGAATAAATGTGGTATCCCCTGTGTTCATTGACCCCCCCCCCTTTTCATGTGTTTAATTTTCCCTTTTTCTAGCAAGAATTATACCTATAAATAAATAGATCAATATAAATTAAATATACCAATTTACAATTATAAAGTTTAATTAACAAAATTGAATAATCAACATTTTCGTTGCTACTATAGTGTTGCATCTACAAAATGGTAGAAAGATTCAGCTTATCGAGATGGAATTGAGATGTGAAGTAGAAGGGAAAGGATTTTTCCGTTAAAACGCTGCGGAAATTTTGCCGTTTTGTCTGAATGGAATTACATGAATAAGTGAAGTGCTACAAATCCAGCATCAGGATTGATGCCTCGGAAGTCGAATGCGGAAGCAGGTTCCTCGACCAGGAGCAGAGTCTACCGTGATGGAACCTCGGTGCTTATCGGTGATGATTTGATAGGCCAGGCTCAATCCCAGTCCCGTGCCGCTACCCACCGGTTTGGTGGTAAAGAAAGGGTCGAAAATTTTGGCTTGAATATCTTCAGGGATCCCCGCGCCCGTGTCTTCGAATTCCAGGACCAGCCATTTCTCGTCCTGTTGTGCACGGATGGTCAAATCCCCTCCCTGCGCCATGGCCTGGGCTGCATTGACAACCAAGTTCATGAACACCTGGTTCAAGTCGGACGGGTAACAGTCCAGGGGATCCAGCGAATCCAGCTCCAAATGAACTCGAATCTCCCGTTTACGAAGTTCCGGATCCGCCAAAGAAAGGGTTGAAGAAAGGTTTTCGCCGATATCCACTGTCTTCCGCTGCGCCTCGTCAAGACGCGAAAAGGTCCGCAGGTTCTTAACAATCTCTTTGACCCGAACAGCACCTTCAAGGGATCCATTCATCAGTTCCGGAAAGTCCTCAAAAATGAATTCCAGGTCATGTTTCGCCCTTAAGGCATCGAGTACCTGAACGCTTTCATCCCGAGCACTTTTCTGAAACTGGGCTTCCAGGTCTTCGTAGGCGCTTGAAAGATCGGAAAAGGAATCTTTCAGGCTGTGCAGGTTGCTGATCACAAAACCGATGGGGTTGTTCACCTCATGGGCCACCCCCGCCACCAGTTGACCCATGGCCGTCATTTTCTCCGCATGAATCAACATGGCCTGAGTTTCCCTCAATTTGCGAAGGGTTTGTTCCAGCAGCGTCTTTTCCTTGATCAGCTGTCGCTGAAGGTTGTTAATTTCGCTGTTCATGGCCATCATTTGCGCATTGACCCGTTCCAGTTCCGTCACATCATATTCCGTTGCAATCAAAAGCTGCGCTTCCCGACGATAGACCCTGGCCCGCGTGCTTCGAGATTGCCTGTGTCCATCCCCTGTGGTGAGAAAACCTTCAAAGACAGGTTTATCCTGAGGCGGTTTTGAAAAGAGCTCTTCAAAAGAGGGGTTCACCAGGAACTGGGCAGAAGGCCCCTTACCCTCTTCTAAAGTGAGAAGCGCCATCATCCCGTCGTTGGCGTAAAGGAACTGCCCCTCGGAGTCAAAAATCCCAAGGGCCAGAGATGTTGTTTTTTGCAGCAGCTCCAAAACCAGATCAGACCAGAACCGCGGCAATTTCGTGGGGCAAAAGGCCATGTCAACCCCTCTTGGGTTTAAAACTCGTGTGAGACTTCCATCTCATCCATCTGTGCATCAGAAAGCGCCGTAAAATCGGGGATATGAATTATAAACCAGTTGTATAGGGGATAAACCGCCTCCGCAGCGGAAGAATTGAGGTTTTTTTTCATGACGTCCACCCATGTATTGAGCTGGGCCGACCAGTAACTGCTGTGAAAACCGCGGGAGCGATAGGCCCTGAATACCCACAGACAGGTTTCCACCAGCGTTTGCGCATCCGGTTTCCTCAGAATGGACTCCACAAACCGCGCGTGGTTGGCATGGTTGTCCTTCATGATATCCAGGTTGTTTTCACCCACCAGTTCCTTCACATCCGGGCGTGCCAGCATGGTTTCATTGATCATGCTGACCATCTGATCCCGCCTCGATGCATATTCTTCCAGGGCTTCCGAAGAAACTTTCGGAAGTTCATCGGCGGTTTTCAACAGTTGTTCCTTTGTCATTGTTGCTTCCTCCTTGAAATTCCATGACCTTTATGAATCTATTCCGTCGGTCTTTTGAATAAAACGTTTTAAATCCTCCAGCGAGAAAATCGCCGTGACACCGCGGTAGGGATCGGCCATATGGTTACCCCCGTGACGAAAGGCCTGACCGCCAATCAACACCGGAAGGTCCGGAAACCGCTTCTGAAGCGCATTGAGCATTCCTTCCAGGTCCCCCATATGAAAATACACACTCAGTGAGAGCCCCACCAGATCCGGTTCCACTTCATCAATAAACCGCGCAAGCTCAAAAGTCGGCGTATTGGCGCCCAGGTAGAGACTGTCCCATCCCTGCATTTCGAACACATCCGCCACCATTTTGGCCCCGACCTGATGCATTTCATTTTCCGCGGAAGCCACAATGACTTTTTTCCCCACCCGGGTGGGCGAAATCACCCGACTGTAAAGCTGGTTCATGAACCCCTCGGTAATGGAGGTGGCCATGTGCTCAGTTGCCACGGAAATCCAGTTCATCTCCCACAGTTCGCCCACCCGGTATAAAGAGCGCTGAAACAGCCCTTCATAAAGAGGAATGATGGGCCGTTCTTCCTTATTTTCAGTCTCGATAATCTGCACGCATTCCGACCTGTTCCCGCGAATGAGGCCCGAAAGATATCGCTGGTAATTTTCATCCGAAACAAGCTTTTCCTGATGCATCATCACACCTCACCTTTGAATATGTTTTTCTCGTCATCCCTTCCCCGCTTCATCAAATACCCACTTCTCCAGCATTTCGTAGACCAGTTCCCGTTTTACCGGTTTGCTCATGTAATCATTCATGCCCGCCTCAATGCACCGGTCACGGTCCCCTTCCATGGCCCCGGCGGTCATGGCAATGATGGGGATTTCACCAAATCCCGCCTCGCGAATAGAACGTGTAGCTTCAAGCCCGTCCATTTCAGGCATCATCACATCCATCAGAACCAGGTCAAAATTGTAGGGTTGTTCCACAACCGTTTTCAGCGCCGCTTTTCCGTTCTCGACCACGGTGACCTGGTAGCCGGCTTTTGACAGCATGACCTTTGCCAATTTCTGATTCACAGGATTGTCTTCGGCCAGAAGAATCCGTGCAGCCCGCTTGGCATCCTCGCGCACAGAATACTGGGTCATGATGGCATGGGGTCCACAGGTTCTTCCTTCCATGACCGGTTTCTGCTTTTCCCCGAAAACGCGCTGCAGCATCTGGAAAAGTTTCTGGCGCTGAAGGGGCTTGCTGAGAAAACCGTCAAATCCGGCTGCTTCGCAACGTCTGGCATCACGCCGCATGATGGAGGAAAGGGCTATGAGCGGCACATCCTTGAAATCATTTTTGCTTCGAATCTCTTCAGCCACTTTATAACCGCTCATCTCGGGCATTTGAATATCGATAATACAGAAATCATAGGGATTTTCTTCTTCTTTTCCCTGCTTGAGAGTGGCAATCACACGACCGCTTCGATCCAGTGCCGTTACGTGGATCTGCGCCATTTCCAAAACATACCCAAGGATCTCCAGGTTGCTCTGGTTGTCATCCACGATCAGCGCTCTTTTGCCGTGGAGAGGCACCATTTCAAAATGCGGAGGTTCTGCCGTTTCAGCAATTTCCAACTGCGCCGTAAAATGAAACCGGCTCCCCTTCCCGGGTTCACTTTCCACCCATATGTCGCCGCCCAGCAGTCCCGCGATCTGCTTGCAGATGGCCAGACCCAGGCCCGTTCCGCCGTACTGTCGCGTGGTGGAACCTTCCGCCTGCCGAAAAGGTTCGAAAATTGTCCCCTGCTTTTCCGCCGCAATGCCGATGCCCGTATCCCGCACAACCACATGAAGGGTCAATCGTTCTTTCTTCTCCTCCTGCACATACAGGCTCAATTCAATTTCACCTTCTCCGGTAAATTTGGATGCATTGCCCATCAGGTTCATGATCACCTGGCGCAGTCGGCCGGGGTCCCCCTTGAGTCGCGATGGCAGGTTGTTGTCGATACGGCACAGAATCTCCACAGACCCGGACTCAAGGCGTGGACGAACCATATCACACACATCATAGGCCAGCAATTCGGGGTCGAACGCGATGTTGTCCAGTTCCATTTCGCCAGCTTCCACCTTTGAAAAATCGAGAACATCATTGATCAGCGTCAGAAGCGCCTCACCGCTTTTTTTGATGGTTTGACCGTAATCTGCCTGTTCCTCGTTAAGGGGCGTATCCATCAGCATTTCCGTGAACCCGATCACCGCATTCATGGGTGTCCGAATTTCATGGCTCATGGTGGCCAGGAAACTGCTTTTGGCCTGCGTGGCCATGTCCGCCGTCCGCTTGGCCTGTCTGAGATCCACTTCCACCTGCTTTCGCCGTTCAATCTCCGAGGTCAGGGCCCGATTGGCGGTAAGCAGTTCGGCGGTCCGGTCCGCAACCCGCCGTTCCAGTGTCTCATTGGCTGTTTGAAGCTCCGTCAGGAGTTTTCGGTTTTCCTGAATCAGGCGGTAGTGTTCAAAGGCCTGTTGAACCACGTTTTCCAGCTCAGCAGGCTCCCAGGGTTTCCCCAGGTAATGAAACACGTCTCCATGGTTGACCGCGTCAATGACGGCCTCAATATCGGAATAGCCCGTCAGTAAAATGCGAATGGTATCGGGATGATCGGCTTTCAAGTGATGCAACAGTTCCGTACCCGTCATAACGGGCATGCGTTGATCGGAAATGATCACCTGGGCCGGCGTTTCGATCATGAGGGATCGCGCCGCTTCGGCACTTTCAGCCATGAGAACAGTGTATTTCTTGCGAAAAAGCCGACGAAGCGACCTGACCACTTCTCTTTCGTCATCCACCACAAGCAGCACATTCTGGTCGGCCGGTGAACCTTTGGACATGAATGCTCTCCCTTTACCAATTCAGGGATAATAACCAAAGCTTGCAGTCTCGTAAAAAGTCGTCACCCCGTTGAAAAACGGGGTCCATCGCCTATTTAAGTGCCTATAACACTGGATTCCGGCTTTCGCCGGAATGACGTCAAGAGAACATTTTCGACCTTTCACGAATGCATTAAAGCTTAAAGTACGCGATAAACAGTAATGGGTTGGCTGAAACCCTTCACCCGGCAAGAAGGCTGTTGTTCCATCGGGGGGGGAACACTCAGCTGTTTTACGGTTTTTTCGCTCACTAAAATGTCACACCCCACATTTCGGGTCAAGCTTTCTATGCGGGCAGCCACGTTGACCGTGTTCCCAATGAGGCAGTAAGCCGATTGTTCCTCGCTTCCCGAGTTTCCCGCAAGAACGTTCCCCGAATGAACCCCGATACCATGGGCAAATTCAGCCTTTCCCTCAGCTTTCCGTTCCCGGTTAAGAATTTCAAGCGCTTTGCGCATCTCAAGGGCTGCGTTTACCGCGGCATCCGCGTGGGTTTCAAAATAAACCGGTACGCCAAAAACCGCCTCAATCTCATCACCGGCGAACTGAATCACCAAGCCCCGGTGCTTCCGAATGGCCTGCTGCATGCGGGTAAAATAGGTCCGCATGGACCGCATGACCTCTTCCGGCGGGTTGTTTTCCACAAAGGGGGTAAAGTTCTCCAGGTCCGCGAACATGACCGTTCCTTCCCGGCGTTCCCCTTCAAGGGGGATACGACCTGCAAGAATTTCGTCACGAATTTCCGGTGTCACGTATCGGCCAAAGGCGCTGCGAAGTGTTTCCCGTTCGGCCAGCCCCCGAATCATAGCGTTGCCGGAATCCCCTAAAACGCCGATTTCATCGTTGCTCACCACCTGGATGCGCGTATCGTAATCCCCCTTCCGAATGCTCTTGTTCACGGCCAGAATATTTTCCAGAGGCGCCACAATGGACTGTGCGACAAGCCGGTTCAGCACCCCGGCACTTGCCAGGAAAATACCGCTCAGGACGACGGTGAACACAATGATGCGTAAGCCATATTCTTTCGCCGGCATGGAACCGGGTTCAAGCTCCCACTGTACCGTAATCAAGGTGACCAGCAGCATGATCAGCGGCAGCACCATTCCAATCCCATAGAAAAATCGAATACGGCGCCCGATGGACAGGTGCTGCGCCTTACTTAAACCCGCGAGCTGGCCTTCGGGGAAAAAGAGTGGTATGAGGCCCTTTCGACAGTGGTTTTCAATCCGATAAAAGGCCACGGACGAGGTAACAAACCCCACCATACTGGCGCGAATGGAAAAAACAACCGCCGTACGGATATCCATAAATTCTACAATACACAAAACAGTGAAAATCAGAATGGGCAATACCACCCATAAGCATGCCAGAATTCCCACAAAAAAGAATGGCAGGTTGATAATCCGGCGACGAACCTGCTCCAGCTGTCCATTTTCCACTTCATGAGCGTTTTTCATCCGTTTCAGGCAGTGCGACACGGGCTGAAGTAGAGCGTACATGATAAACATGGAAGGAAGCGCGATCAACAGGATAATCAGAAAAAGTCCGACGAGTCGTCTGGCCACAAACGGCACATAGGAAGATTCCGTTAGTGCTTTCAGTTCAGCGAAACGGTCGAACATAAAATCGGTGGGAGTCGCCATATTCAGCAAAAATACGGTGGACACACCGAAAAGCATGGCGAGAAAACTGATGACGTAAAGTCCTGTCAACGTCACGTCAGACGCCTTTATTTTTTCACTTTCTCTCGGCAGTTTTTTCATGTGAGCCCAAACCCCCATAAAAATGGAAAACCCATTATGCCATTATGGGCTTAAAAGTAAACGCCTGATTCCAAATTCTTGTAATCCGGGTACAATGATGATATTTTATCATTTAAAAAAATTGAGGAGGAAATTCTTTTGCGAAGAAGAATTCATTGGTTCAAACGTAGCGTTATTGTGATTTTGATCGCCCTCTCAGGGCTACTTTTCTGGGATCGAACTTCCCAGGCTTTCGCCATCGAACCCGATCAGCGGCTGATTTACTGGCAGGGAGAGATTCGTAAGGTATTGCTGGGATACATCGACAGTGTCACCACACCAGAATCGAGTGATTTCATCCCCTCAAAAGATCGCATCGCCGTCTTTGATCTGGACGGCACCCTGATGAGCGAAAAACCCTTTCCCTACGTCTTTGATGCCGCCATCCATTACCTGGTCCAATACAAGGAATCATTATCTTTAAAAGGCCCCCAATACAAAGCCCTGTGTGAAGCTGCGCAAAAACGGGATGTGGACTACTTCAGAAATCATATTGAACAAACTTTCGTGCTCCCCTTTGAAGGGAAAACCTACTCGTTTTACCGGAACTGGTGCCTCCAAGTATTTGAAACGGAGATCAATCCGCTCAAGGGGCAGCCGCAAAAAGCATTGATTTATAAACCCATGATAGAGCTCATCGATCTGCTCCATCAGAACGGCTTCAAGGTTTATGTGGTATCCGGCTCCATGCTGTTTGCCATTATGGCCATTTCCGAAAAATATCTGCATGTGGATGAAAGCCGCTGCATCGGTTCCATGGTACAGGCTCGAGCAGAAAAGAAGGGGGCGAAAACTGTTTTTGTTCGCGACCAATTCCAGCCGCCCTCCAATGTGAACAGTGGAAAAGCCATCCGGATCATGATGCGGACAGGGCGCGCCCCGGTACTCGCTTTCGGCAACTCCACGGGCGATGACTGGATGCTCGATTTCACCGCGTCGTCCCCCTACCGTCACATGGCTTTCGTCATCGACCATGATGACCCCCGGGAATTCGTGTACCACCACCCACCCCTTCTAAAAATGGCAAAAGAAAAAAAATGGGTTGTCATCAGCATGAAAGAAAGCTTTAAAACCATTTATGGGGATTGATCGGTCGGGTGTTTGAAACAGGTTCTAAGATCGGGGCAACACCACTTCATCGATTCCGTGTTTCTCGCGATAAGCCGTCACCAGCGCCAAAATTTCCTTGCCATATTTTTCAAGGGTTTTCTTACCGATCCCTTTGATCTTTATCAAGTCCCTTTCGGTGGCAGGCAAATGGACGACAATCTGAATTAACACCCGTTGATGGAGGATCTGGAAAAGCGCAACGCTCAGCTCCTTCGCTTTTCGAGTACGCCATTGTTTGAGCTGTCGAAACAGTTCCGCGTGTTCGATATCGCTTTCCCTGTACTCCGGTGCCTGGGGCTTTCTTTCCTTTCCTGGTGAAAAGTCGATTTCCGCATTGGATAGGGCACGAAGATATTGAGAAGGTGAAAAGCCGTTTTCACAGGATTTGATCCCGGCAAGTTTCACCACGATTTCCTGTTTGAGATAATTCAGGGCGTTGCCGATCTGCTTGCCAAGCTCCCGGTTATCGGTCTCCACGCGAAAATTTTGAACGACATCTCTCAAAATCAGGGAAAATTTATCCTGAAACCAATTGGATGCCTTACCAATCCGTTCCAGGATATGGGAATCGGATTCCGGCAGAACTTCCTTCTTGAAGAGGGTTCGCAACTGCCGTTTAAACTTTTCACCGACCCCAAAAATGTCCTTTTCAGCCATCTCAAGCAATTGGCCCATATTCGACACGCCGGATACATGGACCACTCCCTCATTTCCCTTTATGAGCCGAACCAGATACCGAAGGCGATGTCGCAGCGATTGAAAATCAAAGCAATCCAACAGCAGCTGCTGCTGGTAATCCATTTTGGAGGCCCGAAGCCCATGATCAGAGGGCGGGTTTCCCCTGGCCGTCTCAACGAAGGAAAGGACCGCCCCATCGGGTGAGATTCCCCGTGATGGAATGGGACTTCGGAGCACCACCCCTTCTAGTGTTCGGCACCGGCTCAACGCCACATAAAACTGTCCGTGGGTAAAGGCGGATTCCGCATCAATGACAGCCTTGTCAAAGGTCAACCCCTGGCTTTTGTGGATGGTGATGGCCCAGGCCGGTTTGAGGGGAAACTGCTTAAAGCTGCCGATAACGTCTTCCTGAATTTCCTTGGTTTCCTCGTTCACCGTATATTTAATGTTTTCCCATTCCACCGGTTCAACCAGAATTTCAGAAGCCTCACCGGGGCACTTGATGCGAATTTCCTGTCTGTAAATACTCCTGATTTTGCCGATCTTCCCGTTGAAATACCGTTTTTCACCGGAAGCATCATTGCGGAGGAACATCACTTGGGCCTCTTTTTTGAGCACCAGTTCGCCGGGGGCCGGAAAGGTGTGTTCGGGAAAATCTCCCGAAACCTGAGCACCAAAACGGAATGCTTTTCCCGGCAGTGCCGCAAGCCGGGTTTCGTTAATGTNATCAGCGCCGCGATTATGGGTGGTGAGGGTGATATAGCCCTGCCCCTCTTCGGGGGTAAAATCCTTGATATACCGNTGGTTCAACGCTTGAANGGCAGCGGTATTGAGACGGTTGTCCCGGACCCGGTTCAGGAGGTTTATAAACCGGGCATCGGATTGGCGGTAAATGTGCTGCAATTCTATTGTCACCACGTCTGTCCCGGCAAGAGCATGGCTGCTGAAAAAATACACCGACCCGTAATGCTGCCGCAAAAGCTCCCATTCATCCCGCTTTGCCACCGGAGAAAGCTGGTGCAGATCCCCGATCATGAGAAGCTGAACACCGCCGAACGGCTGATCACTGCGGCGATGTTTCCGCAGCACCGCATCCACGGCGTCCAGCAAATCGGCGCGTACCATGCTGATTTCATCAATCACCAACAGGTCCAGGCTTTTGATAATCCGCTTCTTTTCTTTGCTGAACCGGAACATGCGCTGCCGATTCTTGTCAGTGGCCTCGCTTCCGGGAAGGAAGGGGCCGAAAGGGAGTTGGAAAAAGGAATGAAGGGTAACGCCGCCTGCATTTATGGCCGCAACGCCGGTCGGTGCGGTCGTAATCATCCGCTTTGCGGTATTCCCTTTGAGGTTGTGCAGAAAAGTGGTTTTACCGGTTCCTGCTTTTCCCGTTAGGAAAACATTACGGCCCGTATATTGAACAAATTCCCAGGCCAGATTCAGTTCATGATTTGTTAAGGATTCGGAAGCCATTTTGGGTTTTTCAAATCCCTTGGGTAAAAATCAAGGTTCTTCACTCCGTTGTATTGGATTTCTGCTGACGGCGGATGGATTGAATGACTTCATCAAACTGTTGAAGAAAGCGGGACCGGTCGCGTTTTTTCAGAGGCGGAGGTCCTCCCGTCATCTCTCCCGCATCTCGAAGTTCCGACAACAGGTTCCGCGTCGCCAGGGACTGACCGATGTTGTCCACGGTGAACGGCTTTCCCGTTGGACCGATGACCCGTGCGCCCTTTTCCAGGCAACGGTGGGCAAGGGGAATGTCGGCGGTAACCACGATGTCGCAAGGCTGCACATGTTCCACAATCCAATCATCGGCTACGTCCGGTCCATCATCCACAACCTGGAGTGCGATCCAAGGCTCATGAGGCACCCGCATTCGGGCGTTGGCCACCAAGGTGACATGAAGGTGAAATCGGCCTGCAACGCGGTACACCTCCTGTTTAACTGGACACGCATCCGCATCAACAAATATGTGCAGCAAATAATACTCCTTATAGGGTTTCATTGACGACACGGAAGTGGAACGCCACTCAGGCTTTATCCACCTGCTCCCCTGAAAGTTCTGAAGACCGAATTTCCACGGGGCGCTGCCAGGGCCATCGCCCTTCGACTTCCAGCTGCAACGCCATGCTGAGGAACGTACGGATCAGGACGATCAGTCCAAGAACCAGAACATTGTCCAAGGTGGGTGAAACAACAACCGTCCGAATGATATCGCCGGCCACCAGGAATTCAAGGCCCAGCAGGATGGCCCTCCCCAGGTCTTGCCGGTAAAGGCTATATGAGTTGGTGGGCCCCTTCTGCCGGCGAAAGAGAAAGCGCCAGGTGGCGATGAGCGCGCCGACCACAATCAGCAAAACGCCTATTCCATCCACCGCCGTCCCGATCCAGTCCATCAATTCACGGTAGTTGGCCATTCCCTCTCCTCCCGGTTATCCCTATACGGAGCAAGCAACCCTTCAGTCTCCAAGGTTAATGCGTATTTTTCTTTGCGATATTCTCCACCACCCGGCGGACATCCGACAAACATCAGCGGCCTTTTGGGTTTTTCCGGGCGCAATCACATCCACCCGTTTTCTTTTCGGTTGTAATTTTTTCGAGTATCTTCGACCGGCCGCTCTCCAAATACTCATTTTCGATTTGTTTTCTCGTGTATTGAAAGCAATGGCACACCACGTCATTTTCTTTGAACACGCTTTCTTCCGGGGTAAAAGGGTCGATGTTAATCATGCATTTCCTCATATTCCATCAGGATAATTTTCAGTAATGATAACGTGCTTGTACAAAATCGACCTTGCCATGCCCAACTACATAAACCAGCCTATGTTCTTGTGTTATTCGACGTGACCAGACACCAGATCCTAAAGACTTAAGCGGTTCAGGTTTACCAATACCCTGAAAAGGATCTCGCATAATCGCCTCGATCAGTTGAAAAATACGGAGGGCCGTCTTGCGATCAATTTCCACCCAGTACCGTAGATCCTCTCTGAATTCCGGTTGAAATACAGATTCTATCCGTTTTTTAGTACTTGATGGTTTCTTATCCTTTTTACTCAATGCCGACCTCGTTTCGAAGGTCATCAATCGTTTGAGGGGAACCCGATCCTTTTCGGACTCTGCCAAGAGCTGTTAAGAGTCGTCTTGCATTTTTTGGTGACCGAAGAAGGTGTGCCGTTTCGAGCACACCGGCCAACTCGTCAGCGGCTATCATAGCGACATCCTCACGCCCACGTCGCTGGATAATTACAACCTCTCGGTTTTTGGAGACTTCATCTAATAGAGAAGCCAAGCCTGCCCGAGCCTGAGTATATGTTGTTTGAATAGCCATATCTTCCTCCTGCTTTTAAGTACAGGCTTACAGTACATGTTTCAAGCAGTCTTGTCAATATTACATGAGTTTTATTCAAAAAAATTTATTCAGCTCGGATTCAATTTTATTGATTTGTTTTTTTATCCTTGCCGAATCCACGGTTTCACATTTGTAAAAAGACAAAAATCTTAGCTTGCATCTCCTCGCACAAGCACCCAATAAAGCAAAACGCATTGTCCGCTTAACGGGTCTCCAGAGGATCAGGTAATCAACCCACCATGCCGCCCCCAAGGTCGTTAATACAAATTAAAGGATGCACTGTAACGAGTAAAATATTCATTTTATGATTCTACACCAGGTCATTGGGTCTTATCCCATTTTCTTTTCCGGTCAGGGCTGCGGTCAGGCTTTGCCCTTCCACCACGCAAATGGGGGAATGCCTCTTTTTCCCCAGCCCTTCCAGCCATTCTTTAATAACGGGTCGGACTTCAGGGCGAATAACCACACCAAAGTGCGTTAACCCCTCGATCAACCTCACCTCGGCGTTTGTGTATTGGCAAATCACAGATTTGAATTTACCGGCAAAGAAGGCTTGGTCTTCGGTTCCGACGATAACAAGCAAGGGTTGTGTGATGGCGCCGAGATCTTTCTTGTAGTTCCCGGGGGAATAGGCTGTGTTGAGCCGAAAGGAATAAGACAGGGTTTCGGTGCCGTCACGGGCCTCTTGGGGCATGTTAAATTCAAGGACCTTCATGTCGTTGAGCGAACGAATCCCCATGGCATTCAGCATTGACAAGCCCATAAAACGACCGACGTAAGGGCTTGCCCACCCGCCCGAATTCGGCCGCGTCGTCGGCGCATTATATTTCAAAAAAGGCGTTAACAGCAGGTACGCATCTGCCCGTTTCCCGTATTGGCTTCCTGCAAAGCGTACGGCCATCCCTCCCCCGGACGAATGACCTCCCACAATCAGTGTTGCGCTTGGATGATCCTTCCTGACAAGGTCAATGAGATCCGCCGCGTCATCTTCCATCTGGTTAATGTAATCAACATCACCTCGTCTTCCCGGTGTGACCCCGTGACCTCTTAAATCCGGCGTGTAGACATGGGCCAAACCTTCGGAACTGATGAATCCGGCCAAAGGCATCAAATACCTGCTGTGGTAACCTGAGCCATGAAACAGGATAACCACCTTATCGGAATCAGCCGGATAATGCCGATACGCCAACGGTGTGCCGTCTCTGGCTGTAAAGCTTTGCAGTTCTGGTGCACCTGAGTAGTCAACAAACAACTCACCGAAGTCCAGGGCACGCTGACCTGGAGTTGGCTTTTGACGTCTGCCCAACAGGAGGGCCGCAAAGGCAATAAGGAAGAAAATCACCGCAGAGGTGAGTATAAAATGAAATATCTTTAGGACGATTTCAGTCATCAGGTGTACAACCTGCGTTTAAAAGTTCTCGCCATGAATTCCCATCTATTCAAAAATACAAAAGAACATCTTTCGTATCTACCAATGACCATGAGCAGGGAACGACAAGCTCACCAGCGCCTCCTCCGGCCCCCGCTGGAACCGCAGAGCTTCCAGGCGTCTGGTGCAGCGTTTGGTTCGAGCGAAAAGTTTCCAATCATCAAAGCTGCCATATTCCATGAACCAGGCATAGTTGCTTGTTAATCTTTGCGATTGTTATTTTTGCATCAGATCGATCCAATTTCAGAGTAAAGTCGGGAGGAGCTTTCCCGATAGGAATATTAATTGTGGGTCCGTCAGCGTTAAAATATTTTACCGGCACATCATGTACCTGAGAAAACAGTGTGACAGGAACTTCAACGAGCTCATAGCAGTGCAAAGCCTGGAAATAGCGTAGCTGAATGATGGCATCAACTTCGTGGCAATACTCTTTGAAAAGACGGCGGGTATGCATTTGACGCTTTTTGGCCGTTCTACAATCTTGAATCCAGGCCGCTTCGGTAAGTTTGCTGATATGGAGGGTGCTTTTAGAAAGATTCTTCGCTTTTGACGACTTTAAACTAATTTTTCGACCATCAACCATAACATCCCAGAAACGTTGGCCTTCAGGTGCTTTCTGAACCTTGTGCCCTGCATGGGAGCAGGCAAATATGAATGCAGAATCAAAGCTTTCCTGAAATAGCGGAGAACCCATAAAACAGTGATGAGCAAGGAGTTTGGAACGGAATTCGCTTTCGAACGATTCGCTGTTGAAAGAGGACTTCGAACTCATTTCTACCTTACAGTTGGTCCGTAAAGCAGTGATGAACTCTTTGATCCTTCTTTCCTCAGCAGCACTTACGGAAATAGTAAGATCAATCACAGAAATAGCTCCTGCTGCCTTTTTTTCATAATATCAGACAGTTTTAAGTTAGTACCCGGTAGCAGTGTATCCTTTATTTCGGGTTGCTTTCCCGTCAGAATCCAGTGGGCAAGATGTGCCAGCTGATAGGAAATTAGGGGAGGGACTGCATCGCCTATGTGGCGGTACATGTTCGACACGGCGGCCCCGTCGAGGGCGAAGGTATTCGGGAAACCCTGTAAAGCCGCCATCTCTCGTACAGAGCAGAGTCGATCGTCCTCCGGGTGTACGTAGCGCCCATTTCCAACATGGGAGCATTCCCGCTTTATTGTTGGGGCGGGTTTTTCCCAGGCCATTCGACCGTAAACGTCAGGGTAGGATCCGAATCTCTTGCGGGCCACAATCCGTTTCATCGCGTCAGTTAACAGCTCGTCTCTATCATTTCGTCGTAGGAGATCCATCCACGAGCCACCGTCCTTTGGAATTGCTGCTATTCTTCGCCGCACTATGTCAGACGAGAAACCTGGATAAAGATCGAAGCCATCCGAACCTTCCGAGATCATTTCAAAAGCTCTTTTCACGGTCAAAGCTTCATCTGTAGTAACCCAGCCAGCCCAAAGACTATCCAACGTATGAAGCGGGAGATACTGTTTTGCGGCGATAACAATCGCCCGTTCACGAATTTGTGGTAGGCCAAATCGTGAGAGCATGTAGGTCCTGCCAAATACGTTGTACCCATGATTTTCCAGATGTTCCCGAAACCACTCGTAGTGGTGTTTGAAGTTGCCTCTAATCAGCTCGCGAGCATTTTCCATGAGCACGATATCAACCGATAGGGCAACAGCGAACAAGGCTGATCGACGCACCAAGCTATTTCGCTTGTCATCACGAAGATGATTTTCAGGATTGGTTCGACTGAACCCGGTGCATGGCGGGCACGTTGTTAAAACTGTGATATGCTTTTGGTCAGACAACGCAAGCTTTGAACGTAATTCATGTGGAGCAACTGCTGTCAAGTCCAATCGAGCTGGCATTAAACCAATATTTTTAAAATAGGTTGTATTGCATTGCAGCTTACCTTGCCCGCTACTTGGCTTCCCGAGTTCAGCATCCGCTGCCGCTATTACCTCGAAAGAGGTATGCTTATGGAATCCGTAGCTCATCCCTCCAGCTCCGGAAAAAAGATCGATAACCGCAAATCGTTCTGTTTCCATATCTCATTACCTCATCTAGTTTTATTTACTAAATTCCCGTTCGCTATCATACGAGGAAATTCGATAACGTATCTTTTGCTCGGCCGCTGATAGCAGTTCGTGTTGTTTCAGTTCTCCATTATAGCATAGATTGCCCTGACAAAGCCAATCAGAGACCCGATGAATAGTTGCAACCGCTTTTTTGGTCAATTCACACTCCCATATGACCAAAATCCGCCACCTGAGATTTTCGAGTTCTCGTATAACACGATGATCTCTTTCAACATTTTCAATAAATTTTTTCTCCCAGAAATCGACATTGCTTTTGGGCGTGCTCGCGTCTTTACAACCCGGATGCCTGTGCCAATAACACCCATGTACAAAAACGGCCGCATTATACTTGGGAAAGACGAGATCCGGGGCACCTGGCAAATGGCTATTCTTGAGCCGGTATCTAAATCCAAGTCTATGTAGCCCACAGCGAAGAATCCATTCCGGCTTGGTGTCGCAACTGCGAACCTTCGACATCAATTTAGATCGTTGTTTCTTCGTGAGGATATCAACCATTGATCATTTTTAGCGCACTCGAACAGTCTGAATAGGTGGAAAATTTCCATATATTACCCCTATAGATATGGAACAAATATCCACCTATTACAATATTAAGATGTAAAAAATGGAAAATCGGCCCTGAATTTTCAACCTATTACGCACCGGAATTAATAGTCTGGAAAATCCAAAAAACTTCCGGGGACATTTCATCAGTATTTTTTTCCCTGGGTTTAGGGTCCCAACATAAAGAAAAACCCCGTCTCTCCAAGGGAAAAAGGGGACAGATTTATTTTTCTGACATTGGCAGCGGTTAACAAGAAGGTTTAAAAAAAATAAATCTGTCCCCTTTTCCGTTTTTCCGTGTACTGTTTTATCGATTATTTCTGTTACAGATTCATACCTTACAGCAATTTATCAACTTCTTCTCTTATATTTCATTCGTCATTTCGCGTCAAACATCTAACCCTATGACGAAGAAGTGAGGCTCCTCCCGCCCATCCCGCAGTTCAATTTTTTTTGATTTATCAAGAATTCGATCAAGGGGTGCTCAACGCATTCCTGTGTCGAAGCGGGACAATTTAGTGGGTTTCGGGTCTATTAGCGGGACATCACCCCAAATCAAAAGGTAATAATTTCGAATCCTTTATCACGGTATGCTGACATGCCAGGATGGCCGGACATATCGTCGAGAAGGGTCAACCCCTGCTCTTTTGCCGCCTCAAGGGTCCCCAGTTTACTTGAACAGGCTTTACAAACCCCTTCAACAAGACCCGCCTCCAAATTCTTTTTCCACAATCCATTTAACGGATTGTCGGATTTGACCAGTTCAGGAATCAGTTTGACCGCCCGGCTTTTGGGGTCGGCACAAGTGATTTGATATGCCAGGTTTTCAATCAATCAATTGATCGACAGTAAGACCCATTGCTTCCGCCAATTTTTTCAGTGTAGCTTTTCTCGGATTGGCAGTACTGCTTTCCAGTCTCGCAAGGGCCGATTGCTTCATTCCTGCCTTGGAAGCCAATTCTACTTGAGTAAGCTTTAGATATTCCCGCCATGCCTTGATAAGGCTTACCCCTCGAACATTCGCTTTTACAACCTCATTCGGAAACCAAACATCTGATTCGTCAGATTCAATTTGGTTACGTAACAGTTTCTGGTATTCGTTCCATGGAATAACGGCAAATGCGGGCTTGCCGTTTTGTTTTATAATTTGAGAATCAATATGTACGCTCATCTCTTTTTTTCACCTCTTGTATTTCGATAATTTTGACGACATTGGCATAGTTGAACAAAACTCGATATCGTCCAACCCTCAGACGGTAATCATATTTATGATTTTTCAGTTCAGTGATATTAAGCTGTTCACACTTCGGAAAAGCAGCCAGCTTATCAACATTTTCATGAATAGCCTCTCTATAATGCACCGGAATCTTTTTCATTTGCTTGCGTGCCCGGTTATGCCAAATGATTTGATTCATGGATAATATATACCAATATATAACATAATGTCAATTAAAAATAACGTTTTATAACATTTAGACCTTGTTCATTTCATTGGGCATATGGTCGCAAGATGAGCCGCGGCTGAGATTGATAGCCTGGAAAATCCAAAAAGGCTTGCTAAAACGAAATCTTCACTTCACAACAACTTGAGGAGACTTCATGTTAATTTTTCTTTCCCGGCCCCTGTTTTCTTGCTCCCGCCTAAAGAAAAACCCCGTTTCTCCATGAAAAACGGGGTTTTAAAATGCCTTGGGCCATATTCCTCCCTCTAAGGGATAGAGTATTATGAAAATAGTGAAAAAATCAACGCGTCATCTTTCATCAAATTCTCTATTCCTTTAAGGGTTTTAAGTCAAGCGGAAAAGGGAGTTTTTGGGGATCGTTTTACGATTGAAAGGCGTTCTCAAAGGGGAGGGAAAAGCGGGTCTTGGAAGTTCTCATCTACATTCTCTTTGATATGGTTTCAATGGCTTCAGTTACCGCTTCGCGCGTTTCCGCGTCGGTTACATTCACTAGAACAGCCTCAAGCTGGGGAATCATCTCGCCGCTTCCCGCCGCCCCCAGGATATAGATCACATCCCCGCGAACCTGGTCGTTCAGATCCGGAAATCTCTCCCAGAGCGGTTCCACGCATTGTGCCGCAAGTCCTTTATCACTTTCAATGATCTCCTCCATGGCCACCATGGCGCCCAGACGAACCGGCCATTTCTCGTGAACCAGCATGTCCAGAAAGGCGGGGAAAAGCGTCCCTTCCCCCATCATCATTTTCGCAACCAGATCCGCCCTGCCGTCCCCCAGCAACGCTTCCATGGATGCGGCACTGAGAAGCGACGGGTCCTGGTACAGCATCACCTCAAGGATTTCATCCAGGGGTGTCCGGCCCGCCCACCGCATGCGATCATCCAACAGGAGCGTGGGCGCCGACTTTATGCCGTACGGTTCCGCCATCTCCGTAAAGAGCAGACCGTCGATGATGGTCAGCGTCACCAATTTATTTTCCAGGGTCAACGGTGCCAGATCCTGCACCATTTTGGGACAGAAGGGACAATCGGGGGAGATAAACAATTTGAGGAAACACGGGATCTTTAGATCTTTCAGGCGGGATTCAATCTCCCCATCGGATGAATTCGATCCAGCCTTCGGGCTGGAAAGAATCTCCAGAAAGGGGGCCAGTTCGGGTCCCCGAGGAATGGCATGGTATATGAGCCCTTTATGGATTTCAAGGGCGGGAGGTGTATCGACCTCATCCCCCTTTCTTTCCGTCACGGTTACTTTTGGAGAAAGGGTCGCCAATTCCTCGCAGAAGCCTTGAAACAGCTCGCTTCGCCGGTCTTCGGAAAAAACCAGAGTGATGATCTTCCCATCATCTGAAAGGGCGGCGTGCCATTTCAAAACCAGCTTTTCTTCTTCAGAAGTCATAGCCGACCTGATTCCGGTCTTAGTGGTTCCCGCAGCACCCGCCGCCCCCGCAATCCCCCACCCGGCCGGCCATGGCATGAATGATCTCTTTTTGATCGGCATCATTAATACTGTAAACCGTAACCTTCATAAAAAAAGAATCCATGCTCCTAACTTTCTCAGGCAGGGGAACTGCCAACCGTCCGAACATCTCATCAAAGCGCCAGCCCTGAATTTCAAAATGCAGAATATCGCCCACTTTCTTTTCCAGGAGTTCGTATTCAAAAGCCGTATATCCCTCAACCCCCACTCCCACCACCAACTCAAAAGAGACCGGTTCCGGCGTCAAATCCATTTTTTTTTGGTGGGTTCCCGCCTCAAGGAGGACCGTGACTTTTTTTAACCCTTCAATCTTCGTATTCGATTGGTACATTGAAAATCCATTCCTTTCACGCTTTATTAAAACATATTTCTAGCCCTAAGATACAAGATTAGGTATGATTTCAAAAAAAGCAATTCTGAAAGAGGGAACGCAAATGACCCAACATCTCATATGGATAGACCTTGAAATGACAGGGCTTGATCCTGAAAAACACGCCATTGTTGAAATTGCATCCATTGTAACCGACGATCAGCTCAACCTGGTGGCCGAAGGACCGGACATTGTGATCAACCAACCCGATGCCGTGCTTTCCGCCATGGAGCCCTGGAGCATTGAACACCATCAGGCTTCAGGGCTGACAGACCGCATCAAGTCATCCATTCACAGTTGCACCCAGGCCGAAGCCCAAACCCTAGCCTTTCTTTCCCGATTCTGTGAAAAGGGGGCCTCCCCTCTTTGTGGCAATTCCATCGGCCAGGACCGCCGTTTTCTGGTGAAGCACATGCCGACCCTTGAAGATTTTTTTCATTACCGCAACATCGATGTGAGCTCCGTCAAAGAACTGGTCAAACGCTGGTACCCGAACCTTTCACAATTTAAAAAGAAGAAAACCCATCTGGCACTGAGCGACATCAAGGAGTCTATTGACGAACTGGTTTACTACCGCAAGCATGTTTTTGTTCCTTGAAGGGTCTCCTCATATAAAGAGATCTCTTGGACGGTTCCGTTTCCGAATTCCGCCATGGTATCCGCGGCGATGGTCAACCCATCTTTTAGAAACTCAGCCGCTACACCGGGTATGCCGTACGCATAAAAAAGGACGTTTTCCGTGCTCTCTGAGACCCTGGTCTTTTCATCGGCTCCCTGGCAAAGGACGCAAACAATCTCCTTTTCATCTCTTAGCACGATTTCACCTTTTCGGGTGCGCATTTCCCGCTCGCCCATTCCCTTGCATAATTCATCCTCACGGGCCACATCCAGCGTCAACGCACCTTCGAACCGATCATAGTCCGTCACCGCCACCAGGATACCCGCACACATCTCCGCCATAAAATGCGCATCGACCATGAGATTGTACCTGGGAAAACCACTGTTGATGGTCCTTTTGAGGTGCCCCGGAAGCGGGCAGGAAAAGCCGAAATCCTTGAAAAACGCGGCATATGCATCGATTCGATCGGTGATCTCCGCTAAGGTTGACCGCTTTCGCATTTTCCTCAACAGCTTTCGTTTATGCGCATCAAAGCCTTCCGGGTTTTCAAAATTTCCGCACCCCGAAATCAAGGTAAGCCCGAAAGGGACTTTCGCGTATTGTGAATTGTAGGCTTCCGATCGGACAAAAGCGACCGGTTTCATTTTGCTCATCGTTGCCTCCCTGGTCGAAATGAATTCATCCGCCCCGTAGATATCTATCACATGGGTCAACAATTCTGCAACTTTCAGCTCAACCTATCAAGTTTTTCATTGAACCCATCTTTTTCGAAAAATAATCTTGACACACTTTCATGATGGGACTATATTACCAGGTATGCATTTATAAGGTGTAATGAAAGCCTTGTCGGATTCCAACCGGGTCAAAATTATAAAGATGCTTCAGCACCGATCCATGTGTGTGTGTGAACTTCGAGAAGTGCTTCAAGTCTCTCAGCCTACCGTTAGCAAACACCTCAAAATATTGGAAAGGGCTTGGCCTTGTTGGCAGTCGAAAGGATGGTCTGTGGGTTGATTACTTCCTTTCCGACGGCAGTGAGAGTCCCTACGCGGGCTCCCTTCTGGGGAACCTTCGGCACTGGCTGGAAAACGACGAAGACATCTCCCGCATGGCAGGTCGTTTACCCTTTATCCATAGAGAAGACATCTGCAAACGGCAGTAGATTTTTTTAGCATCATTATATTATCATATTGCTATGTATGAATGGATTGAGAATTTCTTTTAAATTTTAATCGAGGACGGAAAACAATGAAAGAAAGATGGAAACTGCTTCTGATCATTGCCGTTTTTCTAGCGGCCTACTATATCCCCTGGGCTGCACCGTGCTGCCCTTGTTTGCGGGAATCTATACGCGGGGTGCGGGAATCGGGCCGGCAACGGCTTTTCTCTACTCGGGTCCCGCCATTAACGTGCTGGCCATCGTACTCACGGCCCGCATCCTGGGATGGCAACTGGGACTGGCCCGTGCCATCGGCGCTGTGCTGTTCGCCGTTATCGCGGGTCTTCTCATGGCACTTATCTTTCGTAAAGACGACGCAGCCCGCGCTCAGGGAGAGTTGTTTCTCCCCGAAGACGAACAGACCGGCCGAACCCTTGCTCAGGATGGCCTGTTCATGCTGACCATGGTACTGATCCTGATTTTTGCGGCTTTTGCCAAACCAGCCCAAGGGTCCACCGGACTGTGGCCGGCCATATTCGCCGCCAAATGGGTTATTACCGCCGGGCTCCTGATTGTTCTGGGGCTGATGCTCAAAAAATGGTTCGCTAAAGAAGAACGCGTGACATGGGTGCAGTCCACCTGGGGTTTCATGAAACAGATCTTTCCCCTTCTCGGCGCCGGGGTCATGGGGGCTAAAAAAACAGCGGTTTTCTGCGCCATTATTGTTGTTTTGAGTACCATCGCGGGCATGATCTATGGGGCTATGTCGGATAAGCCTTTCACAATTTCTCTCAATGCTTTAGTATGAAGGAGATAAATATGAGCGAGCAGGATGTTTCTCAAATCAGGGTGGAAGGCTACTCCGTGGGCATCATGGGGCTCAAAACCGCCCTGGAAGAAATCGCCGAGTCATATGCCCAAAAGCCGGATCAACAAGTGGCTGATGCGCTGCTGAAAAGGCTTTCGAAAAAAAACTATATCCCGGACAAAGCCCGAGCCTCCTATGCAAACGCATTTTTGAGGGAGTTCAAGAAATACGTGGGCAAACCCTATGAGGAGGCCGCGCCTTCCGGTATTGACATCAAGGTATTGGGGCCTGGATGCCCCAAATGTGAACAGACGGAAAAACTGGTAAAAGAGACGGTGGCGGAGTCCGGGATAGAAGCTTCTGTCAGCAAGATCAAAGATATTACTGAAATTGCCAAACACGGCGTCTTTATGACCCCCGCCGTCGTTGTGGATGGAGATGTGAAATGCGTGGGCAAAGTCCCCTCAAAAGAGGACATCAAAGGATGGATTACAAAATAGCGCCCGTCAGAAAGCTCATTTACGGCCTGTTGGTTTTGGGTTTCATGGGTTTTTTCCTTTACGGATGCTCTTCGGATGATTCACAGAAAGCATCTCCCCAAGTGTCGGGGGACATTCCGGTAAAGGGAATGGTGACCATGGTGGATTTGGGTGCAGACGCCTGCGTTCCCTGTAAAATGATGATGCCGATCATTACCAAACTGGAAAAAGCCTATCGCGGAAAAGCGGCCATTGTTTTTATTGATGTCTGGAAAGACAAGAACCAGGCGACACGATTCGGCATTCGCGCCATACCGACCCAGATTTTTTTTGATGAAGCGGGCCGCGAAGTCTATCGCCACACCGGCTTTCTGGGAGAGATGGAAATTATTTCCCAGTTGAAAAAAATGGGCGTCGGCTGAAAGCAATAGTTCCGCAGTAGCGTGCGGGAAAAGGATTGTATCAATGCTGGAAACGGTTTTTTTGACGGTCAACCAGTGGATTGCCGGAAGCACCGCCATCGCCGCGGCAGGCTGTTTCCTCTGGGGCATCATCAGCGTCCTGTTCAGCCCCTGCCATTTGGCTTCCATTCCCCTTATCGTGGGCTATGTGGGGGNGCAGGAGGAACTCCTAAAACCGAAACGTGCCGCTTTTTATTCCATTGCCTTCACGGCAGGCCTTTTNATNACCATCGCCCTCATCGGCATCNTCTGCGCCCTGCTGGGAAGNATGNTGGGGGATGTGGGCAATTACTGGCAAATCCTCGTGGGCCTGGTTCTGGTCTGGGTCGCTTTGGGCATGTTGGGTATGGAAAGATATTCCATGAGCGGCAATCTTCTGTCCAAAATAAAACTTCGCGGCATGGCGGGTGCGCTGGTGTTGGGCCTCGGCTACGGGGTCCTTTCCGGTTCCTGCACATTCGGGTTCATCGCTCCCATCCTGGCCATCATCACGGTTCAGGAAAAAGTGGCGACGGGTGTCATGTTCATCCTGCTCTTTGCCATCGGTCACTGTCTTCCCATCGTGGTGGCGGGGAGTTCCGCCGCGGCGGTCAGGCGTGTGCTTGAAAACAGTCGTTGGCGGGGCACCGGCAGCTGGTTTCGAAGGGGCGCTGGCGCCCTCATCGGTATTCTGGGGCTGTATTTTATCTTAAACCCTTTTATCACAATCTAACAATATTTTCGGGAGGGAAGCAGCATGTCAGACGCACGTCTTCTAGCGGAATGGTTTCCGGAGTTCGCTGAACATCTGGATAAAATGGACGAAACCTACAAAGAAATGCGAACCATCGATGAAAAAACCTATCAGTTCATCTGTTTCGCCCTGGCCATCAAGGCCCGGTCGAAACCCTGCCTGTTAAAACATTTTATGGGTGCCCTGGAAGCGGGGGCAACCGTAAAAGAGCTTGCCTACATTATGGGGCTGACCTTCAGGGAAGCGGCCGGCGGTGATGACTGCTGGACCCATGATGCCCTGGGAGACTACAAAGCGCTCATTGCCGAAGGGCTCAAAAGTTCAGAGTGCTGCAAACGGTAAGGGCCTCGGGTTCAAATAAATCCTGAGAATTCAGGGCATCCTTAATGGCCACCAAAGAGCTTTTCGAGCGCTTCTTTCATGTTCTTCTTCTCATAGGGCTTGGCCATGGCGCTCGCGAAGCCGTATTTTTCAAATTCGGACATGACCGGATCGTCGTAATAGCCGCTGGATACGATGGCCTTGATATGGGGGTCGATCTTGAGCAATTCCTCAATGGTTTGTTCTCCGCCCATCCCTCTTTTAATGGTGAGGTCCAAAATGACCGCATCAAAGGGGTCATTCGAATCTTGTTGCCTTTTGTAGGCCTCAATGGCCTCTACACCATTTTTTACGGTTTCTACGGCATACCCCATACGCTCAAGCATCTGCCGAACCAGTTTCCTCAGCATCTCCTCATCGTCCATCACCAATATACGCTTTGCCGATGATACAAAAGCACCCTTCGCGGCAATTGTGATATCCTTGTCGGTTGGCCGGCTTTCGACCGGAAGATAGATGTTTACCGCAGTCCCCGCTCCGGGAGATGATTGGATAGCCAGATGACCCCCATGTTTGCGAACAATGGCATAGGCGGTGGCCAGCCCCAGGCCCATCCCTTTCTGGACGCCCATTTCTTTGGTAGAGAAATAGGGATCAAAAACATTTTCCAAGTCTTCTTTTGAGATACCCGCCCCCTGGTCCTGAATGGAAATACGCACATAGTCCCCTGGCTTCAAGAGAAGTCCGGAGCCCGAGTCTCCATCGTTGACCGCCAGATTTTCCGCCATGATGGACAGGGTTCCCCCATGGGGCATAGCCTCCACCGCGTTGGTGACGATATTTCTGAACACAGTCCCCATTTGAAAAGGATCATAGGAAACCGGCCAGAGATCCTTCGCGATAGATGTTTTGAGAAAAATGGCGCTGTCAGCCAGAGTGACTTCCGAAGCAACCTGCGTCAATTCTTTTATCGAACCCAAGATTTTTGCAGGGCTACCGCCTCTGGAAAGGGCCATCAGTTCATGGGTCAAATCCCTTGTCTTCAGGGAAGCCCGAATCGCATCATCCAGAAAATCGGCCACATCACCCCGGAATTTGACTTCTTCCATTGCCAGGGACAGGTTGCCCAGGATCACCGACAGAAGATTATTGTAGTCATGGGCAATGCCGCCTGTAAGAGTGCTGATGGATTCCATCTTTTGGATCTGTCGGAATTGGGCTTCAAGTTTTTGCCTTTGCATCTCAGTCCGTTTGCGGTCCTCAATATTTCGGGAGACACCGATCAATCCCACAATTTCATTTTTGGGGTCACGGATCGCTTTTACGCTGTTTTCCATCCATAGGGAGGTTCCATCTTTGCGCAAATATTCAAGCTCAATCATAATGGAGCGATCCAGGTCTGCACCATCCTCCTTATCTTTCTGGAGTTCTTCCATAAATGTTTGTTGTATCTTTCGAAGAGACTCGGGCGTTACCGTTTCTGCGATGGACTGTTGGCATCGCTCTTTTGTTGTAAAGCCAAGCACCTTCTCCACCGATGGACTTACATGTGTGGTTCGAAAATTCCGATCCGTAGTCCAAACGATGTCCACCATCTTTTCTGTCAGAAACCTGTATTTCTCTTCGCTTTTCCGAAGCGCCATTTCAATTTTCTTTCGCGCCTCTATTTCCTTTTTAAGCTCATGGTTGGCTTGCTTCAGTTTCAGCTCCGTTTCCCTTTTGTGAAGGGCGATTTTCACAGCCGCACTGATTTCACTTTCCTGAAAAGGTTTCATGACATAGCCGAAGGGCTCCACTTTTTTGGCCCTTTCCACGTATTCCGGGTCGTCAAATCCGGTTATGAAAATGATGGGAATATCCGATTCCTGTTTGATCTTTTCCGCTGCGTCAATACCGTCCATGGCACCAGGCATCAAAATGTCCATCAATATCAGGTCGGGGTTCAGGTCCTGAGCCATTTTTACCGCCTGTACGCCGTTTTTGGCCGCACCTGCCACGTCATAGCCGATGGCCGTGATCATCCTTTCAAGCACCAATTTCATGCTGAAGTCGTCATCTACGATGAGAATTTTTGACATGGGATTCAAGTCCTTTACTTCATTTTCCTGATGCGCACCTCTGTTTCATTCTGATTTTTCAGCAAATCCACGACCTTTGCGGTATCCGTATCCCCATAAAGTAAACATCAACGTACCATGACCGATAAAAAGAATTTCCAAATCACCGCCCGATGTTTTTATGACGTCTCTTTCAAATTCCTGTGCAAGCGCTGCAACCGAAGAAAATGCGATCAACAAATTAACGACAACAAATAATCCAGCCATGGAACATCTCCTTTTTCAGACCTCTGCTCTCATTTATTCAGGCTCCATGATCCAGCAAATTGCGGACGGTTCGCGCCAATTCACCGGTATCGATAGGTTTCATGGCAAATCCGGCAATTCCCATTTTCCCGGCTTTTTCCTTATCGATCCGGTCGCTGTAACCGGTACACAGCAGGATGGGAACGTCCGTTTTGATTTTCATGAGTTCCTGGGCCAGTCCGTCCCCGGTCATTCCGGGCATGGTCGTATCGGTGATGACCAGATCGAAACGGTCTGGATGGGCGCGGAACAATTCCAATGCCTCAAAGGGATCCGTTCGGGTTTCCACACGATATCCAAGGCGCTCCAATCGTTCACGGTTCAAGGCGACCATGGCATCTTCATCATCCACAAAAAGGATCCTTTCATGCCCCGATGGCAGGTCTTGGCTCATTTCCGGTTCCTTCAGGACTTCCTGGTCAACAACCGGAAAGAGGATGTCAAAGGTCGACCCTTCTCCCGGTTTGCTCTTCACCGAAAGAACGCCTCGATGGCCCTTTACGATACCGTGGACCACCGCCAATCCCATGCCCGTTCCTTTTCCCGTGTCCTTGGTGGTGAAGTAGGGATCGAAGATCCGGTTCATCATTTCGGGCGCTATTCCGCAACCCGTATCTTTTACGGACAATTTCACATACCGGCCGGGATGAACGTCAGGGAATTGGCTTTTTTCGCCGTTGTCCAGCGGACAGTCATTCAGTGAAATCCCAAGAATTCCCCCATCATCCATCGCATGGGCCGCATTGGTACAAAGGTTGAGCAGAACCTGATGAATCTGGGTGGGATCGCCCAGAATGGTGTCCGCAGCCGTTTGGACATCCTGAAAAATCTCTATGCTGGTGGGGATGGAAGCCCGCAGTAATTTCATGGATTCTTCAATTATGGGTGCCAATCTGAGGGGCTTTTGTTCGGACTCGGTTCGACGGCTGAAACTGAGAATCTGCTGAACCACATCTTTCGCCCTGAAACAGGCGTCGCGAACCTTCTTCAGGTTTTCTCTGGCGGGGTTCCATTCCGGAACATCATCCATGGCCAGTTCCGTATTCCCCAGGATGATCCCCAGAATATTGTTGAAATCATGAGCAATACCGCCGGAAAGCGTTCCGATGGCTTCCATTTTTTGGGCTTGCCGGAGTTGGACTTCGAGCTTCCTTTTCTCTGTGATATCCCTCAGGAAATTAAGTGTGGCCGGTCTTCCCTGCCATTCAATCCGAACCGAATTGAGTTCTACCGCCAATTCCAACCCCGATTTGGACAAAATCCTGAAGGAATATAAGCCGGGAAGTTCTTCACCTTCAATTCTTTTCAAATAGCGTCTAAAGACCATATCCCGGTCTTCAGGATGAACAATATCCGCAAAGGGCATTTTGGACAATTCCGCTGCCGTGTATCCGGTCATTATTTCGGTTTTGGGATTGACGAATTTTAGCGTCTCATCCTGGGCGATTAGTATGGCATCATTGGCGTTTTCGATCAGCAAACGATATTTCTCTTCACTCTCCCGAAGTGCCGCTTTCGACTGCTCACGCTGTTCTTTTAAAGATTGTTTTTCAATGGCGGCCAAAATGGTTTGCGGCAGTTTGCGGATATGCGCAGTCCGTTTGATCACATAATCGGAGGCACCCTGTTTAAGGGCCTTCACCGCGATTTCCTCTGAGCCGGTTCCCGTTACAATAATCACCGGCACCTGCGGTTCGATTAAACGGACTGTTTCAAGAACCTCAAGCCCCTCGAATCCGGCAATGTTAAAATCGCTCAATACCACATCAAACCGGTGGGTTTGCAACAGTGACTCAAATTCCGCCTTGTTGGATGCTTCCATAACCTCGAAACCGCCGTGCTCCTTTTCAAGGGCATCTTTCACCAGCTCACGATCCATATCGTAATCGTCAATATAGAGGATTCTGATCATATCGCTCATGGGCCTTCTGTTTCCGCTAAATCAATTCATTGGCGGCTTAATGTTTAAAGTGAGCCAGTAATCGGCGACCTGTTTAACGACCTTCAGAAAACTGTCAAAGGAAACCGGTTTGACCAAATAGCTGTTGGCGCCGTTGTCGTAACTCATGGCTCGGTCCCCCTCATCCTTTGAAGAGGTGAGGATAATGACCGGAAGGCGTTTCAACTTTTCAGCATTTTTAATCCGCCGCAGCACTTCATGCCCGTCAACACCCGGCATGTTCAAATCCAGAAGGACGATATCCGGCAAGGGGTAGTGTTTACGATCGGCATACTTCTCTTCCCCGAAAAGGTATAAAAGGGCCTCGCTCCCGTTTCTGGCAACCTGAATCTTATTATTCAGCCGGGCCTCTTTGAACGCATCCATAATGAGCTCAACGTCCATCTCATTATCTTCCACCAACAGTATCGAAGCAGGTTTTACCATAGCGACCCTTTCCACTCATCGTGTCAACAGTTTTACCTTAAAAATACTTCCCTTACCCGGTGCCGATTCAACCCGAATCTCTCCGTCCATCATTTGCAGGGCCTTTTTTACAGCGGCCAGCCCGATGCCGGTTCCGGGATAATCGGCCTGGCTGTGAAGTCTTTGAAACATCTTGAAGATCTTTTTTTGATACTCCGGCGCTATACCAATCCCGTTGTCGCTGATGGACAGCACCACGGCTTGATCCGTTGTTTCATAAGCCACATTTACCACCGGGCTGTCATCCGGTTTGTGATATTTTATGGCATTATCGAGCAGATTGATCAAAATATTCACCAAAAGGCTTGAATCACCCTTAACAACCGGCAGATCTTTGGGAATATCAACTCGAGCATTTGTCTTTTCGATTTCATCGGCAAGCGTCTCATTGACGGTTTCAAAAACATCGGAGAGCGCCACCGCTTCCCGTTTGATGGATTTTCGCCCCAGCCGCGAGAATTTGAGCAAGTCATCAATCAATTGTCCCATCTGTTTGCTTGCTTTGATGATATTTTCGAAATAGTGTTGCCCCTCCTCATTCAGGGACGTCTTGTGCCTGCGATCGATGATTTCCGCAAAACCGCTGATGGAGCGGAGCGGTGCACGCAGATCGTGGGAGACGGAATAGACAAAATCTTCCAGTTCCGCATTGGTTTCTTCCAGTTGATTTGTTCTTTCAATGACCCTTTTCTCAAGCACTTTGTTTAATCTTCTGATTTCCTCCTCGGCCATGTGCCGTTCCGATTCGTCCCGGTAAACAGCGACGATTTCATTTGAAGGAAGCCTGAAAACCGTGTTGTCAACCCATTCGAAGATTCTATCGTCCTTGTATAAGGTTATGGGAAGCTTCTCGGTTTTGCCGGCGCGGTAAACCCGCTGTAACACATCAAACAGGCCCATTTCCCGTACGCCAGGAAAAACTTCCGTAATCCTTTTTCCAACAATGTGGTTTTTATCAACCTTGGACAGGGTTTCCCCCGAGGTATTCAAATCCACAAACACAAAATTCTCTCCGTCATTTTCGGGACGGTATATGGCAACGCCATCATACATGTTTTCAAAAAGGGATCGAAATCGAGCCTCGTTTTCAAGTAACGCATTTTGCGCACCCTGGCGTTCGGTAATGTCAATCCAGTTGAGAACCACATTCGTCAATTCCCCTTCCGGATCAAAAATGGGAAACATGGTCGCTTCAATGCTGACCGATTTGGAGCCTTTTAAATTGAGCGAAGGGATATCATTGCCGTCCCAGTCACAGGTAAAAGTGATGGACGCGCCCTTTTCGTATACACTGCGAATCAGGGACATCAAACCCTGCCGTTCCACAACCGGATCTTCAAGCACATTGTATTTCCCCACCAGCTGCTCATCGGTCAGGTTCAGGAATTTCTTCAAAGCCGGGTTCGCAAGCTGCAGTGTGCCCTCCGCATCGGAGATCCAGATGGCAAAGGGGCTCTGCTCGATGACATTATTGAGGAGGGATTTGCTCTCCTGCAGCTCTTTTTGGATCTGTGTCTTTTCAACAATCTCGCCGATCAATTTTGCCCAGGACTTCAATCGCTTTTTCGCCAGACGTACCAAAAATTCCGGTCTGGACTCATAAGAGTTTGCCAATTCCTTTAGTTTTTTCGCATCAACCCCAAAAGTCTCCGCCAGTTGGTTGAGCTTTTCAGAATCTGTGGGTGGATCGCCGTAACCAATATTGATGACGCCCACCACCCGACCCCGGGAAAAAATCGGTTCCGCATATAAATGAACACCACCGACACACTCGATATCCGTACTTTGGCCCGTTTCAATGGCTACCTTCGCCGAATCATTCCAGCAGTTTTCGTGACAGAGCCACTTCCCGCAATCCAGGGCCTCCCGGTTGTCATCGGTCCGGCATAGGTCGCGGGAAGCCGCATCCATGAACCGGCACCATCCTGAAGAGAACATGCCGAATGCGTAGTCACCGTTCGCTTCGTATATGGCCACGGAGGTATCCAGCAGATCAATGGCGTCTTCAGCGACCTGATTAAGGGTATCTTTGCCAACCGAATCCATGATCAATCGGGAAGTGTTTAAACGGGTGACATCACCGTAGGGGGGAGCGTAGGAATTCATGAGAAAGGCCTTAAAAACTCCGGGTTCATAAGGGCCTCAAAACAGCAGAGGGGTTCCGGAATTCAGTTTCACTAAAAAATTTCTTAAAGTCAAGTCAACAATGAAATTATTGGGGATTCAAAAACCTTCCGACGCGCTTTTATGCTGGGGTTCTCCTGACCTTTTTTCACCTCTTGATGCAACCCAATACATCACTGCGGGAACGAGAAAAAGCGTCAGGAGGGTGGACGACGCCAGACCAAATACCACTACGATGGACAGGGGGCGTTGGACTTCGGAACCAATACCCCGGGAGAGCAGTAGCGGCAGAAGCCCCAGGATGGTGGTGGCGGCGGTCATTAGCACCGGCCGCAGCCGCAACATTCCCCCTTCCAAAATGGCTTCGAAAGGCTTTCGGCCTGTCACCATCAACTGGTCAATGGTACTGACGAGGACCACGCCGTTTTGAACGGCAATGCCGAACAGGGCGATAAACCCCACTGCCGCGGGAACGGAAAGATACTCCCCCATCACATACAGACCGATAATGCCGCCCGTCAGGGCCAATGGAACATTGAGAATAATGAGAAACGCGTGTTTAAAGGTTCCGAATGTCATCCATAGCATGACAAAAACCGTGAAAATGACGATGGGTACAATCACCATGAGCCGGCCCACGGCCCGCTGCTGGTTTTCAAACTGTCCGCCGTACTGTACCGTGTAACCCGCCGGCAAGTCGACCTTTTGAGCGATCCGTTCTTGAATCTCCCTAAACACATTTCCCAAATCCCTGCCCCGGATATTCCCGTATACGATCCAGCGGCGCTGGTTGTTTTCGCGGCTGATTTGCATGGGCCCAGAAACCTGGCTGATCCTGGCCACCCGGGAAAGGGGGATTAATGATCCGTCCCCCGTGTGAACCAGCAGTTCACCCAGCGCCTCAGGTGTCAGCCGAAAGGGGGCCTGGTACCGAATGTGGATATCGAAACGGCGCGTGTTGAAATAAATATTGTCGATGGCCTCCCCCCCCACGGCCAGTTCCACGATTTCAAGGATTTGTCCCACCGTAATGCCGTAGCGTGCGCAGGCTCCTCTGTCCGCGACCACCTGAACCTGGGGTTGACCCAGGGCCTGCTCCGTGTTCAGGTCCACCAGACCCGGCACATCCTCAATGGCTTCCTTGATTTCAAAGGCCTTTTCTTTGAGTACCGCCAGATCCTCCCCAAATACCTTGATGGCCAACTGGGCCTTAACGCCTGAGAGGAGTTCGTCAAAGGCGTTCTGAATGGGCTGGGTGAAATTCAACTTTACGCCTTTGTATGCGGAAAGATCCTGATTCAAGGCCTGAATCAGCCCCCTTTTATTTCCTTTGTTAGGCCATTTTTCAACGGGTTTCAGCTCCACATGGATTTCCGCGTAATTGACCGGATGGGGATGACTCCCGGCTTCAGGTCGTCCGATGCGGGAAACGGTCTCAGCCACTTCTTTGTGCGCCATGATCGTGCGCTCCATCTTCATGATGGTTTCGGTGGCCTTTTCCAGGGAAATGGAGGGCGCCATGGTGACCCCGATCATGATGGAGCCTTCCTCCAGGGTGGGAATGAATTCCGTTCCGATCAGGGGCAACACGCCCAGGCTTGAAAGAAAAGCGGCCAGGCTCAGAACCATGACGAGATATTTTTTTCGAAGGGCGTAAAGGAGCATGGGGCGGTACGCCCATTTTAGAAACTTTGTGAGCCGGAACTCCTCTTTTTTGTCATTTTTGAGCAGAAGAGAGGACAGGGCCGGCGCCACAAAAAGCGCGCTCAGAATGGATCCGAACAGCGCGAAACAGATGGTGAAAGCCATGGGGGTGAACATTTTGCCTTCCACATCCTGAAGGGAAAAAATGGGCAGGAAAACAATGATGATGATAAGAACGGAAAAGAAAATCGGCCGGCTCACTTCCCGCGTCGCTTCCAGCACCGTGTCCATTCGACCCGCGTAGGTTCCCGTTTTGGCGTTCAGATGGCGATGGATATTTTCCACCATCACGATAGCGCCGTCCGCCAGCATGCCGATGCCGATGGCAATCCCGCCCAGACTCATGAGATTGGCGGAAATCCCGTACAGGCGCATAAAAATAATGGAAATGAAGGCACAGATGGGAAGGGACAGCGCCACGATAAAGGCGGAACGCAGGTTGCCCAGAAAAACCAGAAGGGTTGCCATTACCAGCAATGCCCCCTGAAACAGGGCCTTTTTAATGGTCCATGTGGCCTGTTTCACCAGTTCGGCCTGCTCGTAATAGGGGTGAAGGGTTATCCCGGGCGGCAACGAGTTTTTTACTTCTTCCACCTTTCGGTAAAGATCTTGAATCACCTTGGAGCTGTTTTCGCCATAGAGTTTAAGCACAATGCCCGAAACCACTTCCTCTGTCCCGTTGTGGGTCACCACACCCCTGCGAACCCCGTTGCCGTAACCCACCCGGGCCACATCCTCAATCCGGACCGGAACCCCCTGCACCACCTTGATGGGGATTTTTTGAATCTCCTCAAGGCTCTTCAAAAGACCGATGCCTCTCACCAGGTGTTCCTCGCTTCCCAGCACCAGAAACTGCCCGCCGGCGTTTCGGTTGTTTTCCCGTACCGCCGCGACCATATCCTCAAGACCGATGCCATATTTCTGAAGGGCCCTGGGATCCACGCGAATCTGGAATTGCAGCACGTGCCCTCCCATGGAAAGGATGTCGGTGACGCCGGGAACGGTGCGAAGCTGAAATTTGACCACCCAGTCGTTGATTTCCCGCAAGTAGGTCCCGGGATCCTTTCCATGGGTGTCAACGCCTTTGTTCAGGGTCAGGTAATAGATGAAAACCTGCCCGAGGCCCGTGGAGATGGGACCGAGCCTGGGGGGTTCTTCCATGTGCGGCAATTCCGGTATTGCCGCTCTAAGTCTTTCACCCACCAGTTGTCGTGCAAAATAGATATCCACATCGTCTTCGAAATAGACGTAAATGACGGCCATACCGAATGCGGAGGTGGATTTGATCTCGGTCACATGAGGCAGGCCGTTCATGGCGGACTCGATGGGATAGGCAATTAACCGTTCCACCTCTTCCGGCGCCATGCCGTGGGCTTCCGCAAAAACAGGTACCATAATGGGCGATATGTCCGGAAAGGCTTCTACCGGCATTCTCTGGTATTCGTAAATGCCGAAAGCCAGAACCCCCACGACGGCCAGAAAGATCATTGCACGGACTTTGAGGGCCCCTTCAACCAGTTTATTGATCATGATTTTTCTCCGTCAATGAGGATCAGTGCCCATGCCCCGCGTGGCTGTCCATGCCATCGGTCATCAGCGTGGCCTTCAGTTCAAAAGACCCGTCGGTCACAATTTCATCCCCTGAAGAGAGGCCCTCTGTAATTTCAACATGGGTTTCATCGGACTTCCCCGTTGTCACAACCCTTTCCTCAAACCCTTCCCTGCCTGGGACGAATACCACGGACTTGCCTTCCATCTGCTGAACTGCCTTTTTGGGGATGAGAAGGGGAACCCGATTTTTGCCGGCCACTACCCGCGCCGTGACAAACAGTCCGGGGCGCCACTCCCCATTGGGATTGGAAAGGGTCGCACGCCCACTGGCCGTGCGCGTTTCCCTCCCCACGAGAGGGCCGATAAAGGTCAGTGTGCCCTTCTCCTCCGGCAGAGGTTCGTCACCGTGAATGTGAACGGCCATACCCTTTTTCAAATAGGGCAATTGTTTCTGAAGCAGGTTGATTTTCACCCAGACCGTTTTCATGTTCGCAACCCGGTATACCGCATCGGTACTTTCCACCATTTCCCCCAAAGAGAGATTTTTCTCAAGAACCTGGCCGTCCAGGGGCGAGACAATCTCGTAACGGGTCAGGGAGTCATCCGCTTTTCGGGGGAGCCGGTCAATAGCGGCTTTTGACAACCCCAGGGCCATGAGTTTCTGCCGGGTTGACCGCACGGCTATTTGGGCCGCTGACAGCGCCATCTTCGATTCAAGATAGTCGGTCTCAGGCGTTATTTTCTTTCGCCACAGAGATTCTTCCCGCTCGAAGTTTTTCCGGGCCAGCGCCAGTCGCTCTCGGGCCGCCAGATACAAAGCCCCGGCATCGGCCAGTTCACGGCTTTCCAGAACGGCCATCACTTCGCCCTTTTGCACCGGATCCCCCTGCCGTTTTCTGATTTCTTTCACATAACCAGAGACATAGGGCGTTACCAGCGCCTGTGCATCGTCGTTGAGGACGATCTCACCCGGCAGGGCCAAAACCGTTTCCAAGGTACCCGGTCCCGTCTTGGCCGTCACAATCCCCAACGCCCGGATCTGATCCTTGGTTAGGGGAATATGATTTTCACCCTTGTCTTCGGGTTCGGATTTAGAGGATTGATGGGAATCTTTCCCGTGACCATTCCCCCGGTGTTCTGGTTCATGGCCTTTTTCCGTTTCGGGATGGGCCTCATGTCGGGTTTCAGCATGGGCCTTTTCTTCACGGGGCGCACCCTTTGCCGAAAGGGATCCCACACTCTGACCGTAATAAAATGCAGCAAAGGCCACCGGAACCGCCACAACCATACAGATCAAAACCGTCTTCATTGCTTTCACTGGGCAACTCCTTTTTTTCCATTTTGGGCCGCCGAAACCAATACGCCCAACTCCAGACCGATAAGCCGCTCCACCTGTGTCCGGGCCTGCTGGTATGCAAACAGGGCGTTAATGTGGCGCAAATTCACCGAAACCAGGGTCCTCTGAGCGTCCAAAAGGCTCAGATAATCAAATTTTCCATTGCGAAACCCTTCTTCAGAAGCTTTAAATGCGGCTTCAGCCCGCGGCAGGACGTGCGTCAGAAGATCGGTAGCCTCCATATGGGCTCTGGAAAGTTCCTGGTAAGTTTCGGCCAGATTGTTGACCACCCTCAGCCAGACGGCCCGTGACTCCTCTTTTGACTTGGCCAGTTTGTCCCGTGCTTCCAGCGTCGCTCCCTGATTGCGGTCAAAAATGGGGATGGGGATGGAAACCCCAACGATAAAGGCCGTGTCATCCACTTCATTGTGGTGCTTGGCGCCCAGACGCACCGTCAAATCGGGAACCCCCCGGGCCGCTTCCAGATCGACACCGGCACGGTGTTGATCGACAGCAACGGCCCAGCGACCCACATCCGGGTTTCGGGACACCATGGTTTGAAGGACTTCCAATGAGGGGATGGGAAGCAGATTTCCCAAACGGCCACTGGCTTCCCCGAATGTGGGAACGGTACCGCCCCAGGTGCTCGAAAGTTTTCTTTTGGCCACTTTGAGGTCAAATTGAGCGTGCTTCACATCGATGAGGCTTGCCGAACGATCCACATCCGCCTTGATCTCTTCCATGGGGGAAATTTTTCCGGCCTTTACCCGCTCCGAAGTGGTTTGAAGCACATGGTCCGCCACTTCGAGCAGTTTACGCATGAGGCTTAAACGCTCCTGGGCGAAAAGCATGTTCATGAAAGCCAATCTTGTTCGGGCAACCACATCGGCGCGCGTCACTTCATAATCCCATTGGGCCAGATCCCGACTGAGTGCTGCATAGGACTTTCTTTTGGCACGCTTGCCACCCAGTTCAATCAACTGGCTCAGCTCAACCTTGGTCTCAGACGCATTAAACCCGTTGTACTCCCCTGAACCGGCAAAGTTCTCCGTTTCGGCCTCAATTTCCGGATTGGGAAGAAGACCCGCCTGTATTACACGGCCGTCCATGGACCGCCTTTCCCAGCGTGAAGCATTCAAAACAGGGTTGTGTTCAACGGCCAGATCAATGGCTTTTTGAAGGGTGACTGGATTTCCTTGGAAATCAAACAACTTCGAGGCTGTTTCCCCATGGGCATTGGGGTGAAAACAGGCAACAAAAAGAAACAGCACTGAAATCCGGAAGCACTGGCGCCTCCGAAAACTTTTGGAATGCATGGATCATCTCTCCGTTATGAATGGCAATCAGCTCAAAATGATGATGCGCCAAAAAACACCGTATTAACGGCAAAAAAGAGAGACAATCAAATGATCAGAATGGTCGTATGGGTAAAGGCGGTATCGAGGGATAAAAAAGACGGGTCTTCAAAAAGGACTGCACCTTTGCGGCCACCAGTCCAATGCGCTGCGGAACAACTGGGGTGAGGTTGAACGGGCAAAAGGAGATTCAACACCCGTTTAACAGAAGTCTTTTTGTTGCGAAAGGTTTCCAAATCCAGGGAAAAATGCCGTGGCCCATTGTCGCCGGCCACGTGCCGGAACCCTGCCTGAGGCTCGTCGCATGACTGCCCCGGAAGCTGCCCGTAATGGAGGTGTACGGCACTTTCCCCGCCGCCTTCGTGAACGCAAACCAGCATATCGCGAAAGGGTACATTCCCCAACATAACGCTCATCACCAGCAATATCACCATTACCCTTGCCGGCCGGTTATTCATGATGAGTTTCCCTGAAAATTTGTACATGAGTCAAAATGTATCACCTTTTTTAAAATAGTCAAGGCGTGAATATCACTTCCTTGACACCCTTTTTTTAAAGGGATATATTTTTCGCCGAACTTTGTATTCAATGGTTCCCATCCATGATGTAGCGGTTCACCTGTTTCTGAAAAAGGCGCGAAGATCCCATGGTTGATTGCAGTGAAGTCACCAGAAGCCGATCCTCACAACCGTTCCTGTTTTGGGCAGTTGCCGTACTGCTGATGTTGTTTCATCAGCCCCTTTTTGCACAAATGCCTTCCCCTAAAGTCAAGAGAATCGCTCTGCTGTCCGATGGTAAGAGTGCCGCTCTGGACGATCTGACCCTCCGGTTCAAAAAGGCGCTGGAAATTCTGGCAGAGGGCGAGATAACGCCTGTTTTCAAAAAGGGCAAAGGGGCTTTGTGGCAAGAAGAAACGGCAGCGGCCACCCTTAGAAATACCCTTAATGATCCTTCCGTGGACCTGATCTTTATTAACGGACCCCTTCTGGCCACCCAAGCCCTTAAAGCGTACCCAAAACATTCGAAACCCATTGTGGGTCTTTTTGACTTTGACCCCGACTTTATCCTAAACGGTCCACCGGTTAAACGGCTGCCCCTGGCGCTGGCGGTCATTCCTGGACAGATTCAGGCAGATCTTCGGTCAATGGCGCTGCTTTTCAAGGTCCGGGATTTGACCATTTTGGTGGATAGTCGTTTGCTGGAACAATTTAACTCATTGAAGCAGAATCTGATAAACACATCGAAAAAGCACGGTTTTACCGCCACCATCGGGCCTATTCGAAAAACGTCACAGGAAACCCTTGCATCGCTGGACCCAAATGCAAAATTGATTTATCTGACACCCGGGCTCAGCATGCCGGCAAGTCAGAGAAAACAGCTCATTAGAAGCCTTAACGAAAAGGGATGCTTTGTTTTTTCAGGGGCCGGCGCGGTGGATATTCAAAACGGCGCCTTGGCCGGTCAGTTGCCGCCCATGAATGAGCGGCTGGCCCGGCATGCGGCCCTCAACGCCATGCGTTTCTTCTCCGGCATGCGCTCACGAAATCCCCTTGAACCCCTGAAACCGAAACGGCAGCTTCAGATCAATGAAGCGACGGCTCTGGCAGTGAAATACCACGTCTCCGAAACGGTTGCGGAAAAGGCTCAGGAGGTAGAACCGGAACCACCCCGAAAAAGTGTTGCGACCGCCCTTCCCGAAGTGAGCCGACTCCCTTTTGAGAGTTATCTCAATAAAGGGAACACACCCGAACTGACACTGGCACAGGCGGTTGAGCGGGCACTTGAAAAAAATGCCAGCCTTTCCGTAAAGCAGGCCAAAGTGGAAGAGGACCGCCAGGACCGCGACCGTGTGCTGACGGAACTTTTTCCACAGGTTCGAGGAACTCTCGGCTACCTTCGCATAGACCAGAACCTGGCACAACGTACTTTCGGCACGTTTCCCCAGCAGCGGAGCTCGGCCGGTATTGCACTGAAACAACTGATCTTCAGCGATCCGGTCATCAGTCAACTTCGCGCCGCCAACCGGGGTGTGGAAAGTGCCCTTTTTGAGGAAGCGTCCAAACGGCTTGATGTGGCAGCGAATGCTCAGGAACGGTATATGGACTGTTTGGCGGCAGCAGCCCTGTATTGGATTCGGGAATATAATCTGAAGCTGACCCAGCAGAATCTTGAAACGGCGCGGCGGCGAAAAGCGGCCGGCACCGCCGGTCCCCAGGAAGTTTACCGATGGGAGACACAGGCGGCACAGGACAAAGGTCAGGTGGCCAATTCGCAAGCCACCCTTCAACAAACCATGGTGGCGTTGAACCGGATCATGGGAGAAGAGCAGCATCGCATCTGGCGTTTTGAAAACCTTCGAGCGTCCCAAATGCAGGGGGCATTCAACGAAAAGACCTTTATGTCACTGGTCCTTAACCCAACCGATTTCTCGGCCCTTACTTCCCACGTGGTGGATACAGCCCTCGACACTTCACCGGAGCTAAAATCCGTCGACCGACTGATCGATGCCACGCGAATTCTTAAGGGATATTTTCAAAGGCGTTTCGTTGTGCCGGAAGCCTCCGTGGAGTTCGGATACAGCCACACACTGGATCAGACTTTCAATAATGTCCCCGCCGTTGATGAATTCCAGCGCTACATCCCCGAAGACGCCGACAATCACTGGGGGGTACAGGTCAAGCTGGTCTGGTCCCTTTTCGAAGGGGGCGGCAAAGTAGTGGATGTCCGAAAGAACAGCGCCACGCTCAGAAAGCTGGAATCCCTTCACCGTGAAGCCAGCCAGATCGTTGAAGAACGGGCGCGAAGTGCCCTCATCAAAGCTTCCGCCGCCCGATCCGACATGGGATACGCCCGGTCTGCGGCTGAAGCCGCCAGAAAGAATTACAAGATCGTGCGGGATGGATACGCCGAAGGTATGGCCACCATTCTGGACCTGCTGGACGCGCAGAAACAGTCCCTGGTTCAGGAAAGGGAGGCCATCCTCAGCGAATACCGTTTTCAAAAGGCCGTTATCGAGGTGGAAAGGGCCATGAATCGCATTGCCGCCCTGGTGCCAGCAGCGGAACAGGAGGCCTGGTGGCAGGAATTAAAACAGCGTTTGGGAAAAAATGGATAAGCGAGGTCAGTGCATGAAAAATCCCTTTACCTTTTTTTGGATGCTGGTGGCGTTCATAGCCCTGATATCGCCGGCTTCAGCGGCTGACCCTAATCCGCAACCTAAGGCAAAGGCCGCAAAAGAAGCGCCTGTCCCCGTCAAGGCCCTTCAGGTTCAGCCGTTATCGAAAACGTTTGTTCGGCAACTGCCCGCCACCCTTATGACGACGGTGGAAACCCATTTGGCATTCCGCGTTTCAGGAAGAATCGCTCAACTCCCGGTCACGGTAGGCCAGATGATCAAAAAGGGAAACCGGGTCGCCATTCTGGATCCGAAAGATTTTGAGGATTCAGAAGGTCAGTCCGAAGCCGCCCTGGCACAGGCCGTTGCCAGGGAAAAGGACGCGGATCTTCATCTTTCGAGAATGCAGAAACTCTGGGCCAACCAGGACATCGATATCAGCCAGCTGGACAAAGCCCGGGCGGATGCAAGGGCCGCGGAAGACCAGGTGAAGATACAGAAAAAACAACTGAATGAAGCCCGGCGAAGGCTCTCATACACACAATTGAAGGCCCCTTTTACGGGTATTGTGGCGCAGAAAAACGTCAGCCTCTTCGACACGGTTTCGGCGGGACAGGCCATCGTCCATTTTGTGGACCTGTCACGCTTAAAAGCAAGGGCCCAGCTTTCCCCTTCGCTGCTGCCCGAAAGCAATCGTTTTTTGACCTATACCCTTGTCATACCAAGCCTAAATGGTCTGCGGATTCCAGCAAAACTGGAAGGCGTCGGCCCCAGCGCACTGCCGCGGGCCAATACGTACCCCATTACCGTGATTTTTCGCACGGAACGGCACACGGACCTCCGCCCCGGCATGAACGGACTTTTGGAAATTGCCGTGGAAAGGCGTGTTTCGGAGCAATTTATTCAAATACCGGTCGACGCGGTGGACTCGGACACCAAAGGAAACCCCGCCGTCTGGGTCGTTGACACGAAAAAGGGTGTGGTTCAGCCCCGGCCTGTTTCCACCGGCGGGTTGACCCAAAACGGAATTGAGATCAAAAAGGGGTTGCGTGGCGGAGAATGGGTGGTCACGGCTGGACTTCGAAACCTTCGACCGGGCCAAAGGGTGACAATTCTCAAATGAACATAACCGATTGGGCCATACGAAACAAAACTTCGGTTTTGATCTTCTCAGTGTTTGTGATTCTGGGAGGCGTTTCCGCCTATTTCAACATCGGCAAGCTCAAAAATCCCACCTTCACCATTCAGACCGCTGTGGTGATCACCCAATACCCGGGCGCAACAGCCGAAGCGGTGGAACTTCAGGTGACGGAAGTCATTGAAAAGGCCGCTCAGAAGCTTCAAAGCCTCAAGCACGTGAGGTCCATGAGCCAGCCGGGCGTTTCCACCGTTTTTGTCGACATCAAGGACTCCTACCCGCCTGAGGCCATGCCACAAATCTGGGACAACCTTCGGGAAAGGGTCCACAACGCGCAGGGGCTTTTGCCCCAGGGCGCCGGCCCGTCTCAGGTAATCGACCATTTCGGCGAGACCTACGGGGTCTTTCTGGCGCTTTGCGGCACCGGTTTTTCCTATGAAGAATTAAGACGTTACGCCGAATACATGCAAAAACGCCTCAAGTTGTGCACCGACGTATCGGAAGTGAAACTCTTTGGCATTCAGCCCCAGGAAATCGTTGTGGAGCTCTCACGGCCCCGCATGGCAAACCTTGGCATTCATCCCAATGACATCATCCACGCCCTTCAAGCCCAGAACCGGGTCACAGACTCGGGAAACCTGAATGCTCAAAACCGGAAGGTTTTACTCATGCCCACCGGAAATTTTCACAGCGTGGACGACATTCGAAATCTGGTGGTTTCCGGCAGCGACGGTCAACAGTCGGTCTTTTTAAACGACATTGCACTGGTTGAAAGGCGCTACCAGGACCCGCCCCAGGTACTCTTTCGGCACAACGGACAGCCGGCCATCGGCATCGGCATTTCCACCGTCACCCACGGCAATGCGGTGGCCATGGGCAACGCCGTTCAGAAAAAACTGGATGAAATGACCGCTCACATGCCGGCCGGCCTCACACTTGAGATCATCAACTACCAGTCCAAAGAAGTCCTGCAATCGGTCAACGATTTTATTACGTCGCTTCTGGAAGCCGTCGCCATCGTGCTGCTGGTGCTCTTCGTTTCCCTGGGCTTCAGAAGCGCGCTGGTGATTACCAACGGGCTCATTGTCAACATCTGCGGGACCTTTCTGGTCATGTACTGGATGGGGATCGACCTGCAAATCGTCTCCGTTTCTTCGCTGATTCTCGCTCTCGGCATGCTGGTGGACGATTCCGTGGTGGTGACCGACAACGTCCTGGTGCGGCTTCGGGACGGCAAACTTAAGCCAAACCAGGCGTGCATTGACGCTGCCCGGGCAACCGGATGGCCCCAGATCGTCGCCACGGCGGTGGCCTGTGCCAGCTTCCTGCCCATTGATCTGGCCAAAAGCAGCACCGGCGAATTCTGCAAAACCCTTTTCGACGTGGTCGCCATCGCGCTGGCCATCAGCTGGATCCAGGCCATGACCGTCGTTCCGGTTTTGAGCGCCAAACTTCTAAAGGTTTCAGACAAGAAGAAAAAGGGAGCGCCTTACGAAAGCCCTTTTTACCGGACTTACCGGTTTCTGTTGGAAACCGCCCTCAGGCACCGATGGCTTAACGTGGTGTTCATGGCGATACTTCTTTTTCTGGCCTTGTGGGGATCCGAATTTCTGAAACAGGTGTTCATGCAGCCGGCGGACCGCGCCCAGTTTCAGATCAATTACTGGCTGCCCGAGGGAACGCGCATTGAAAAGACCTCCGCGGACCTGGACAAACTCGACAAGGAAATCCGGACCTGGAAGGGCGTCAAAAACCTCACCACCACTGTGGGGTCCGGTCCCCTGAGGTTTCTGCTGACCTTTACCCCGCAGCAGCCGCACAGCTGCTACGGCATCATCGTGGTCAATACCGAAAGCCCCGAGGACGTTGAAAGGCTCATAGAACGCACCCGCGCCTATATTGGGGCCCATTTTCCGGAGGCGGACCCCCTGGTGATTCCCTTCAACCTGTCCGGCGGACCCGTTTATGAGGTGGCGGCGAGATTCTCCGGGGACGACCCTGAGGTCCTGCGCGAGCTTTCCATGAAAGCAAGGCGCATTATGAGCGACCACCCGAAAGCCAAGAACATTCGGGACAATTGGCGAAACCGCATTCCGGTATGGACCCCGGGCTTTTCCCAGATCGACGCTCAGCGCCAGGGCTTGACCCGGCCCAACGTGGCCGATGCGCTGCTGCGCCTCACCGACGGCATTCCCGTCGGGACCTTTCGCAGTGAGGACCGTCTCATACCCATTCGGGTACGGGCCCCTGAACCGGAACGGTCCATTACCCCTGATCTCGAAAATGTGCCGGTCTGGGGCAGTGCGCCTGTGAGCCGACCGCTGGGTGCCGTCATGGAAGATGAAGAGATCCAGATGCACAACGCCATCATTCACCGCTATGACCGCATTCGCACCATTACGGTTCAATGCAACCCGAAACCGGGCATCACCACCGTCAAACTCAGAAACGACCTGGCGCCACAGCTCGAAGCCATACCGCTACCGCCCGGCTACACGCTGGAGTGGGGCGGCATGTACGAGTTCGCCAACGAATCCAACAACAGCGTCTATGCCCAGGTGCCCCTTTCCGTGGCGTTGATGCTCGTTTTTGTGGTCCTGCTCTTTAACGGCGTGCGTCAACCCCTCATCATCATACTGACCCTGCCCCTTTCCCTCATCGGTATTACGGCGGGGCTGCTCCTGACCCACAAAGGATTCGGTTTCATGGCCATGCTGGGCATGTTGAGTCTCATCGGCATGATGATTCGAAACGCCGTCATTCTGATTGGAGAAATCGATTTGTGGATCATTGAAGGAAAGGATCGCTACGATGCCGTGGTTCAGGCATCCCTCACCAGGGTTCGGCCGGTGCTCATCACGGCCTGCACCACCACAATGGGGATGATTCCACTGGTCACCGACAACCTGTTCGGATCCATGGCGGTCACCATCATGGGCGGGCTTCTCTTTGCCACCGTTCTGACCCTGGTGTTCATCCCCACCCTCTATGTGATATTTTTTCGAATTCCCGCCCGGCAAAAAACGGCATCGTCTCACATTTGATTCCGAATGCTTTCAGGGGACAAATCATCCTGTTCTTTTTTCAGTTGGAGCATAACAATTGCCGTTACCACCATGGCACCCCCGGCAATCTGCAGGGGCTGAAGCGATTCGCCCAAAAAAAGGTAGGCGAACAGGCCTGCTGAAATGGGTTCAAGGGTTGCGGTAATCGATGCCCTTGTGGAACGGATATAGTTTACACCCACAAAAAAGAGGCCAAATGGCAAGACGGTCCCCACAATTGAAACGTAAAAAATCCAACCCCACTGAACCGCCGTGAAGTCGGCCCAAAGATACTGAAAAGGCGGATAGAGTGTGTGCCAAGTGATGGTTGCGAAAAGAAAAGAGTAAAACAGCACAGTCCAGGGAGAATAGCGGTGCATGCCTCTTTCACCGACCAGGGTATATGCCGCAAAACACAGCGCCGATAAGACGCCTGCAAGGATTCCAAGCTGATTCATTTTCAACAGGTGGAAGCTGTACCCCCCCACAACCAGGTAGCAGCCTCCCAGTGAAAGGATCAGGGCAGCCAGCTTGGTTGCCGTGAGGCGCTCCTTCCAGAAACAGATGGAAAAAAAGGCTACCATCACCGGGGCCAGATACTGGATAAAAATGGCGGCAGCCACCTGTATTTTACTGATGGTGTAAAAATAGGTGACCTGCACCAGGGCCATCAACACGCCGCCCAGAATGAAAAAATACCAGAGATCCCTGGGCCGAATTCTAAAAAGGGGCCGAAAACAGATTCCAAAAACAATGACCAGGAGCACGCTCGAAACCGTCACCCGCAGCTGCACCAGTTCAAAAGGGGTCACGCCGCTGTTGAACAGAGCCTTTCCCGCTGTTCCGGAAGAGGCCCACATGAGCGCTGCCAGCGCAACGCAAAGATACCCTTTCATGAATTATAACGTCTCAAATTTCTCTCTTCTGATCGCGGCAGTTTGACAATAAAACTGGAACCTTCCTTTAAGCGACTCTTCACGTGAACCGTGCCGCCGTGTGCTTCCACAATGGCTTTGACAAAACTGAGCCCCAGCCCAAGACCTCGCCTGGACCGGCTGAGATCTCCCCGGTACAACCGCTCCCAGATTCTTGACACATCGTTTTCAGCGATGCCCATCCCTTCATCGGTTACGGTAATCACAACATCCCGGCCTTCAGCAGCGGATTCAATGTTCACCTTGCCACCTTTTTCGCTATATTTTAAAGCATTGTCCAAGAGGTTTGCCAGGACCTGCTGCAGCCGCGTTCGATCTGCCAAAATCATGAGTTTGTCGTCTAATTTCAACACCACATTGGTACCCTGCTCTTCCGCTACAATCCCGTAGAGATCCGCCACGCCCCGAATCACATCCGAAACACTGAGCAGGTTCTTGTTCAGACGCATGGCACCCGTTTCCGCTTCCGCCACGTCCATGAGGGTGTTGAGCATCGTCAATACCCTCTCGGACTCTTCCATGCAGTCACTCAGCGCTTCACGGCAAGCTTCGATGTTTTCAGGATCCTGAAGGGCCAGTTCCGCCACGCCTCGAAGGCGCGTCATGGGGGTTCGCAAATCGTGGGCCACATTGTCCAGGGAATTGTGCATGGCCTGAATCAGCAGATCGTTTTTGTCCAGCATTCGGTTGAACAGACCCACCAGTTCATCCATTTCCCCGCGTTCCCTGCGGACCGGTACACGCAGGCTCATTTCCCCGGTTTTCAGAATATTTTTGACGGTCTCAATTAGACTTCGAATCGGCTTGATGGCGCGAAAGGTCACCATACTCCCGCCGATGAAACCCAGCAGAAGAATGGGAATCATGAAAATCAGAAAAACGGTTCTGAAATAGGACAGCAGTTCGCGGCTTCGTGCTGAACTCTTCCCCACCTGAAGGGTGATGCCTCCCGGCAGTGATGCCATGCCCACCGTCCAAGATCCCTTTTCACCGGACCCTTCCAGGGAAAGCCAGAAATCCTTTTTCCCCGGCTGGATGGCCCTCAAACGACGCGGATCCAGACCTTCAAAACCGGGGGGGAATTTCAAAAACAGCACCTGGTTCAAAGGCCCCACAATGCGAACAAAAAAAATATCCCCCACAGGATTGGCCTGTTCGTCAAAGCGTGACTTGAGCGCTCGAATTCCCCCTTCTTCATACCAGGCCTGGTACTCCAGGATGCGATCCTTTACGATTTCCTTCTCACGCTGCTCAGCCAGGTTGTCAATGAGATAATAGGCCACCAGGAATAGTCCGCCTGAGGTAATCACAAAAAAGAGCGCGTATAAAACGCTCAATTTGAGACTGAAGGTCAGGCCGACCTTGCTACTGCTCTTTGAGGACATAACCCATCCCACGCACCGTATGGATCAATTTTTTGTCAAAGTCCCTGTCGATTTTGTTCCGCACACGGCATACCAGCACATCCACAACGTTGGTTTGGGGGTCAAAACTGTAATCGTAGACATGCTCCAGGATGGATGTTTTGGAGACGATGCGACCCTTGTTTCGGACCAGATGTTCGAGAAGGGCAAACTCCCGAGCAGGCAGGCTGATTTCCTCATCTCCCCTTAACACCTCACGGGTCAAAAGATCCAGGGTCAGGTCCGCGGCATGAAGGGTCGAGGGCTCTGCCAGCTGGTTTGACCTGCGAATAAGCGCATGTATGCGGGCCAGCAGTTCGGAGAATGAAAACGGTTTGGTCATGTAATCGTCCCCACCGGTCTGAAGTCCCCTGACCCGATCGTCCACGGACCGTTTTGCGCTGAGAATAATCACCGGAATCGTAATCTTTTTCTCACGAAGCCGTTCAATCAGGGAAAGTCCGTCAAGCCCCGGCAACATGATATCCACCACGGCCGCATCATAGGGTTCAGTTTCACCCAAATGAAGGCCGTCCACGCCGTCTAGGGCCACATCCACGGCGAATCCGGACTGTTTCAAACCATTGGCGACAAAGGAGGCAATCTTGCGATCGTCTTCAACAACCAGTATTCTCATGATGTAATTTCTCTGGAAAAATGTTACGAAAAAACTTGGTGGTTATTTTATACGATCGGAGGGTTTTCTGTAAAGGAGAGAAAACTTCTGTTTTTTCAATCACCAGAAGATTCGCACACAAAACAAAAAAAGGCGCCCCTTAAAATTCAAAAGGAGCGCCTCAGAATTGGTAAAAAGGTTCAGATTACATTACCCTGACATTTGCAGCAGCGGGACCTTTCTGTCCCTGCTCAATATCAAAGCTGACCTGGTCTCCCTCGTTCAGGGACTTGAATCCTTCCATCTGAATCGCGGAATGATGGACAAATACGTCCGGACCATCTTCCTGCTCGATAAAACCAAAACCCTTCTGATCGCTGAACCACTTTACAGTTCCATTAGCCATAGTGACATCTCCTTTTCTTCCTGAAAAAATCCACACTACCATACTTGCAGCTGCCACTTTGAAAATGGAATTTCGTTCAAAAACGAAGCCAGCCAACGAGCTAGGGGCGGAAAAATTAATGATGAAGTGAAAACTAGCATGATTTAAGAAAAAATCAAGCTTTTTTTCAACAATTTATAACCTGCACTGCATTTTTTCGAAAATACTTTTTCATACTTCACCCCACAGTCCACATAACCGCACAATCACCTCTGATGCTTTTTCAAGAGCAAGTACTGGAATCCATTCTGTTTTTGAGTGCACCCGCATGGCCCCTGTAAATATATTGGGGGTGGGAACCCCTTTAAAACAGAGCCGGGCACCGTCCGTACCGCCACGAATCGGGTTATCCCGAACCGCAATACCGGAGGCCTCTATGGCCTTTTTGGCCTTATCAGCCACTCTCGGATGAGAAATTAAGACCTCCTTCATGTTCTGGTACTGATCCTTGGCTTTGACAATGATTTCGAGACCGCTGTATCGCAGTTCGAAGATCTGTGCCAGTTTTTTCAGGTAATCCATTCGGCGTTTGTTTTCGGTCCGATCGAAATCCCGAATGATCAATTTGACCGTCGCACCGTTCTCATCCCCCTCTATTCGGGTCACATGGTAAAATCCTTCACGGAACTCGGTATGCTCCGGGCTTTCCCATTCAGGCAATGCCGAAATGAAACGGGCTGCCACCGTCGCGGCGTTGATCATTTGATTTTTGGCATAACCGGGATGAATATTACGACCCTTAAAAACCAGATCCAGGCCCCATGCATCAAAGCACTCCTGCTCGATTTCACCCATCATGCCCCCGTCCATGGTGTAGGCAAATTTCCCCACCCGTTCCATTTGAATAAAATCCGTGCCGGCACCAATTTCTTCATCAGGGGTAAAAACGATTCGCAACTGGGGATGGGGCAGTTCGGGAAACGTCTTAAAAGCATGAAGCGCCGCCATGATCTCGGCAATACCTGCTTTGTCATCGGCCCCCAGCAATGTCCGCCCATCACTGAAAATGAGCGTTTCCCCGATAAACTGCAACAGTTCCGGTGATTGGGTGGTCGTCAACCGAACTTTTCTGGAGCCGGGAACCAAGATATCCCCGCCGTCGTAGTTTTCAATGATCACGGGCGTTACATTGGCGCCTGATTCAGATGGAGACGTATCCAGATGGGCACAAAATGTAATGGGGGGACCCTTAAACCCTTCGGAAGCCGGTAATGCGGCGTAAACATAACAGTGGGCGTCGAGCTCAACATTTTCGGAAGCCAGTTCGATGAGCTCTTCCTTTAACAGTCGGCCTAAAACCCACTGCCCTTCTGAGGAAGGGTGCATTTTGGAGTGGGGATCGGACTGGGTGTCAATCCGTACGTATCTGAGAAAACACTCGCTGGCCTTTTCCCTTAAACAAGTCCTGATTTCTTCATTCATCACTTAATTTTTAAGGCTGGAAATATTCTCAAGGTAGCCGTCAATCACTTTTCCGGAATCCAACTTGAAGAGTTCCGCGTAAGCCTTGAGAAAATTCTTCAGATAAAATGTCTGCGGCAGGGATGCGACATCATCATTTTCGATGGCCTTCAATACCTTCAGGCTGATCCGTGTTACTTCAAAGATTTCTTCAACCGCTACACCCACATATTTTCGAAGCCTTTCCAGATCCTTACCGGAAATCCGGGTTTTTGACAGAATTTCCTGACAAACCTCACTATAGTCTTTCTTTTCGATCCGTTTCTTGACCCTTGAGGACAAAGAATCTCGTCCTGCTGTTTTCTTAAGGGAGAACAAAGGGATCGGGCCTTTTAATTTAGGGCCGGTTTTATCCAGCAAGTCGGCATCGATAACCCCTGAACCCACCAGTTTCTTGTTGTAAACCGTCCTTTCCTTCTTGTCGATTAATGTTGAAAAAGCCTCTTCTATTCTGCGCAGAATTACACTTCGTTCTTCATCGCTGAAAAATGAGTCGGAAATCATAGACTCTTCTTCATAGATAGAAAGCGCATTCCGATAAGCCTGTCTAATTTCAAAGGGTGTAGCGCCGACAGGGATCTCCAGCAGTTCATAAAAATTGAGATTCTCAAACCTCTCCATATTTCCCCATGTTCTTTGCGGTCTCTCCGCCCGTTTTCAGCATCCGATCAGCCGCTTGTTTCAGGTCCGTAGAAGTCGGGGTGTAGGGATATTTGTTCGAAAATATGGTTTTGGCAAGAACAGAGTTATGGACCCGCTCATCATAGGCAATATTGCCCACAAACTGGAAACCTGCATAGAAATGCCGGTTGCAGACCTTTTCAATTTTGCTGCCGAGTGTCTCATCAATGTGTTTTCGATATTGGTTCAGAACAAGTTTAAAAACCAGTTTGCGCAACTTCTTCTCAAGTAACTTTCCACGCTCCGGATCTTTTGTCATTACCCGGTCAACAATATCCAGGGGGGATCTGATAAGCCCGGCTTCCGTTTCCTCGGCGAGTTCTTTGACAACACTGTTAAAAGCATACTGTTTTAGAATCTGTTTCACCCTTCTTAGATAGACCGCTTTGATAAATTGCACCGTATTCTGTATGGAAGTGGGCTCCGGGGTGAAAACAAAAACACCTTCATGGGCAGATAGAAAAAAATCGAGAACGTTATAGGTGGAACCGGCACCAAGATCGATGAATACCTTGTCGAACGGCAATCTTCCAATGGCATTGATGATTTTCACTTTCTGTGCATAGAAAAGGTTTCCGATCTCAAGTGAACAGTCCTGCGAACTGATCAAATGAAGATTGGGAATTTCCGTGGGAATTGCCGCCTCTGAAAGATCACTGACGGAACGGTTCAGATAGCTGTTAAGGCGGTTGGACAAAAATAATCATCCCATAATCGACATGTCCGAGAATGCACACACTGGATTAATATCGACAAAGTACTTCCCGAGTTTTGGGTGACGTGAGA
>JGI11705J14877_10000066_pt1 | contig 62167 bp, 79 predicted proteins | sample Etolaghawater15m_FD_14877 | JGI IMG/M metagenome (IMG submission 14877) | reverse complement strand
GTTGCCCTAACGTAAAACTATTTCTAGATGGGTCATACTTAACATCTAATCGTATGCCGACACCTTCTTTTAAATATGGCCCCAGCACTTCTAACTGGTTGGCCCATAAGATAATCGTACAGTCCGCTAACCCATCTGTTACTTTCAGCCTACCCATCCTCTTTTGGGTTTTAGTCTTACCAATAGTCAGACTCTCAACCACTACTTCAATCCTACCTCTATTGCCAATCGCTTCTTTAACAGATTGTATTGTCAACCCATCAATATCATAGAGGTCTAATGGCGAGTGCCAATAATATCCTAAATACTGCCTTTCAAAATCCAACCGCTCTTTCAAAGAGAAGTCATCCTCAAACAACGCCATCACATTCTTCCGGGTGGGGTCTGGTTTTGGCTTCCAATTTAGCGTCTTCGCTGGAACTTTGCGTTTTGGAAATTCTGCTTTAAAACCATCTACAAAAAGCTTCCGTTGCTTTTCAATCGCTTCCGGGGTCCAGTGTGCGACTAATTTTTCTTTAATTTCCTTCTTTAACGCCGTTATTGCTTTGCTTGTACAATACTTGAATTGATACCACATCCATGTTGCTTTTAGATTTTGATGATATTTTGAAAATGCCCCTAATTTAATAAGAGGCTCCATTACCCGTTTGTCCTTGCCTACAACCGTAATAAATTCATCTATGTCTTTAAATGCATGGCGGCCTTCTAATTTCACAGCAGCTTTAGCACCAATTCCTTTAATGCTCGTAAGACCTGGTGTTACTTCTAAATTCGGTGCCACAGAAAAGTTTTTAGTAAGCTCCTCTGCACTTATAGCACCGAATTTCACTCCTTCTAGCCTGGCGGTGTTCATATATTTCGGTATTCGATCGGGATGGCACCCGCTCATTACCGCTGCCCACCACTCTGGCGGGAAATGTGCTTTTAACCATGCACACCAATACGCCACCAAAATATAAGCACAGCTATGGCTTAAGTTGAAGGCATACCTACCAAAACTAATCATGCGGTCCCACATTATATCAGCCCATTTGACACCTAATGTTTTAGCCGCACCAGTCTTCCAATGTGCCTCTATACCCTTAAGCTGTTCGCGCCATTTTTTGGCTACAGCTTTTCTAGCTTTTTCAGCCTCGGGGGCTGTAAATCCGGCAAATTTTTGCCATATCTTCTGCAATTGCTCTTGATAAACAATAATGCCGTGCGTATCTTCCAATTCCGCAGCTATATCTGGATGTTCTAAGCGCTTCCAGGTCTGATTATTATCATCTCTGCGTTCCACATACTCTGGTATAAATGCAATCGGCCCAGGATGGCCCATAGCATTAAAAACCTGTAAATCATAATAATTTCTCACACCATTAGACAGCACATTGCGTTGCACGTCGGTCTCGAATTGGAATAACGTTTCAACCCTTAAATCATTTATCATCTTAAAAACATCTGGGTCGTCCATCTGTACATCATGCCGCTCGCCATTATCATCTAAATACCAACCAACCAAATTAGCTGTCGGGTCATTGTCCTGCCACGGTAGAATATTGAATTTATAACCGCGTGTCTGTTCTATTAACTTACAAGCATCATGAATATATTGAAGTGTCTTTAACCCAAGCAAGTCCCATTTTACATATCCAAGTTTGGATAGTTGAGTATTCCGGCCTTCAGTCCACATACTAGTCCATTGTGCTTCGCCATCGGACCCTTTACTGATTCCCATCGGCACATTGCCCATGAGCTTACGATTCGTTATAATCACGCCACCTGCATGCTTGCCCATAGCCCTAATTTTACCAACAAGCAGCACCGCTTTATCAACAACATCAGGATTCTGTGTATAATATGCATTTAAAGTTTCATGTTCTTCCAACATCTGGCCAATAGTGATGCCTTCAGTATCGACACTACCACATGACGGACATTGCACACGCTTATGCTTATTGCCGCAATTAGAGCATGCTGCATACCCACCATCTTTTAAGTCATCTATATCGTCAGGCAGCGTTTTTGTTACTATCATCGCGTCTCGGAAATCACTACCAAGACCTCTCGCGGCATCCTGAAGTGCAGACCGAAACTTATATGTCAACCATGTGCCAACACTACATACATATTCTTTGCCATACTTTTCAGCCGCATATGCTTTAATCTTATCTCTTGCCTGCGGTAAACAATCAACATCAATATCTGGCAAATCGGTCGACCTAATAATCTCATGTTCAGACTTCAAGGGGTCAACAGGGGTGAGTCCAATTAACCATGGCAATACTAATCCGTTTTTATTGGTATCGTATTTATTGCCATCATTAAATTGCTCGGTCCAATATGTATTGGCACCCTGTTTTTCAATTTCCTTTATCTCGAATTTGAGTCTACGTACATACTCAGCATCAAGCTTCCTTTTCTCAGCAAGCATAGTGGCGAGCTTTTTTAATTTGCTCCAACTTACTTGTTGTTTAGACATATTTTAGCAATCTCAATGCATCTTTTGAATGCCGCCTCGTTGGCGCTAGATTTTTTAATCATCAAATTGGGAAACTCTTCAATCAAACCCCGGACCTCTCGCACAATATCTATATTCGCTTTTGAGTTTGAAACCCACTTGTTATCGTCGTTCCTCTCAACCACCTGCGAGGCATATGCTGGCGGACTATGTAATATGATCTCGGCATCTTTAAATTCAGTCTTAACACATCGCAATGCCATTACCATAGCAATCAAATCTGCTTGGTTCCTTGAATAATCACCAATTATTTGCGATGACTCAAACTTCTCATCTAAAGTGGCATCATGCAGCACTGCACCATAACTTGCCATTTGATTGTCTCTACTACTTGCTGCAAAAATTTCAATTTGCCTCATCGTTATCTCCATCAATAATTAAGCTATGCTCAAACTGCTTGTCATATTGTAAATCAGTTCCGATTCTGCTATTTATAACGTCAACTGCATGTTTTAACCGGCGGTTCGCATTTTCAATGCTAATCCCTTTCCTTTCATCATCTTCATGATAATACCATGCCCCATACACCTCATCATATGCTATCGTTGTGCTATCAAATCTCCATACGAATGTCGCATATAATTCTTTATATGCATAATCTTCGTTAGCAACACCCCTAACATGTAGCTCATAAGAAATATACATTAGATTACGCTTAAATGCGTAATCTAAACAATCAGCCCTATTCTTAGGGCGTCCTGTAACTATGTATGCTATCGACCTCATTTTTTATCCAAAAATAGAGAACTAAACCCAGTTAATTTAGTAATTTCTGTGTTTGCTAGTATATATTGCCTAGCGGCTTTTTCAAACTCCCCATCATCAGCAGCGCACTTCGCAACAATAGCTCGCTCAGACTCTTTCCCAATCTTCTCCGAAAACGCATCATACAAAATGCGCTGCACAACTAGTGAGCATGCCCATAAATCATCAAGTGACTGTTTGAAATCTTTCTTAACTAGACAGTCTAATACATCCACCAATTTCATCGATATCGCCGCAGCGGCAAGTTCCACTTTTAACGATGTCAATATACGTAAACTACGCTTAAGAACATTAATAGCCTCTGGATAACGCTCTATAAGATTTTTATTGTTCATCGATTATCACCATCACCATGAAGCGCATTACGCTTCATTCTGCTTTCAAGTTTATCAATATTTATTCTTGCCACACCACCTAGGCTTATATTAAGTTCAGATGCTATATTAGATAGGTACCATAAAACATCCCCAAGCTCTTTCGCTAATTCTGACCTATCATCATCATCAATAACACCATCTTTATCACGAATAATCTTTTTGACTTTCTCACATACTTCCCCAGACTCACCGGCCAATCCTAAAGCCGGATATGCAATATTGTCATTTAAGTTTGGGTAAATGGCTGTCGCCCGCGATTTTGATTGATACTCATCAAAGTCTAATTCAGATGATTTTTCAATTTCCGCCAACCATTTAACAATCTTGGACCACACAGCGGACCCATTTGCATATGCCCAATGCGAATATTCTGATTCTCGCCTAAGCATAGCAGCTAATTTTGTAAATTTAGACATTATTCAGCCTTTATATTTAACATGTAGCCACCACGCGATGGCGATAAAAACCTATTAAACGATAGCCCCCATTTCAATGGGTCTAATTCTGTGATGCCAAGCAAATAACATACTAGCGAGCCACCCACACTACCTCTAGGCCCTATAGGCCATCCATTAGATAGACTAAACTGTATCAAATCTCGGGTAATTAAAAAATAACTAGCGAACCCCTTTTCTATGAACCTATTGAGTTCAATCTTAGCTTGTTCAAAATATGTAACTTCGCGGTTATCAACAACATATTTATCAGCACATTTATGCAAACCACGACGCATAAGCTCTCGAACAACCATTTGTTTCAATTTTACGGGGTCGCCGTCGCCAGTGGGTATTTTCGGCTCTAGGTCTGGTTCGAAATATTCACATTTACCAGCCACAGCCAACGTATTGTCGCACATGATTTCGAATCGGTCATCGCCAGTATGTTTGTCATAACCATGCCGCTTGAAAGTATCATATAGCTCAGCCCTAGTTTTTAGGAATTGTTCATCACTATTGACGTGGAATAAATCAGGAGAATCTATTGTCAAATTCTGACTAATGGCCATCATTAGTTTTTGGATTTGAAAATCTTCCCGGTTTAAATAATGCGCATCATTAGTCAAAACAGATGGAATGTTGAACTTCTTAGAGATTTTGTCTAATACCCAAAACGCTGGTTTATCTTTAGCATCAGCATCCGGAAGACATGGCATTTGTAATTCTAGATAATAATCATCTCCGAATGCCTCTCTAAATTTCAACACATAATCTATAGCACCACGCCCATTGTCCGACCGTAATATATCTTGCCTAATCTCATGAGATACTGGCCCATTTAAACATCCAGACAATACTATCAGACCCTCTTTATATTCAAGTAGTTTATCAAACCATATTCTAGGTCTGCCATAAAATCCAAATTTATGGGCTTCAGTAACCATCCTAATAAGGTTACTGAAGCCCGTCATGTTCTTAGCCAATAATGTAAGATGCCGATTACGAACTATCCTAGAATGCAACATAGGGTCAGACTGTTTTATAGAACTAAGTGTATCGCCATTAGCTATAATTTCTTGCCTTAATGGCTCAAAGTCGTTAAAGTATATCTCACAAGCTGCGATATACTTAACCCCATTCGCTTTCGCCGCAAAATAATTATCAGGTACAGACGATAACACACCATGCTCTGTGATCGCAATAGCGGGCCATTCGCGTTCAGCACATGCAGCAAATAGTTGTTCCGGCGTCTGCACACCATCTAGAGTTGAATAGACGGTATGACAATGTAAGTGAACAAACTCAGTTGGGCCTGTGTATTTTATGCATGCTTTAATTTCTTTTACGGGCATTTTCATTGTATCGTCATTTATTCAATATAAATACAGCACAGGTGTTCATATAATGGCAAAAGCTTCCAGCAGCGGAATTCATTAATAAAACCAATAAAATTCACAACAATATGGTTTTAATACATCGACCAAAGCAAAATCTGTACTAAACACGGAGGATTCTCACAAAAACCAAACGGACACCTTAATGGTCAAGGATGCCCTGAATGTGCCTAAGTGAGCAAATCAGTTGGCCCATATAAATAGCGTCTGATACTTAAAATACGATGTGATATTACAAACCTCTTATGATTTCTTTTGTTATATTATTTTTCTCAAATCGCGTCGCGATTTTCTTGCCAAATTCCTTAATCAACACAGACCTAACAGCCTTCCTAAGATTATCTGGTATTTGGCTCCACCCTTCGGGTTGTTTTATCTCTTTACATGGATTAAAACTACCATACCCAAGTGTAAGCAATTTGCATTTAGGGCAATAAAAATGGTTACTAGGCCGATACTTCATGCCACGTTCAAGCAATACATTCGAGGCATCAGCACAATCCGACATTACTGTGCTAAATTCACCGCCACAATGCACACAACCATTATCATTGAATGTTTTGGAGAAGCTTATGTGTGTGTGTGGTTCAATACCTAGAAATACTGATACCTCATTTATTACAGCATTAGTATCTGTAACAATATCATTAAACCAGAATAATTTTGCATTTTGATGCGAATTACAATATCTAATCAAAGACACAAATCGGTTGTTAATGACACGATAGACCTTTGCGGGCGTCATGCACCATTGTTTGAATTTGTATTTGTGCCCATACCTATTCATTGAATTAATAATAGCAAACGGGTTCCTAATCAACCCAACAACATTATCATGTGGCGGAATTTTAAAACCGAAACCCTTCTCTAAAAACTTATCAAGCATAAAAACGTTTATGTCGTCAAGATTTTTGTAAAAACCACCCCTAAAATATATAGATTTTTTAGTTTTCGCAACATGCCCTAATATACCTGGTGTAAGCACTTTTGATTTATAAAATCTACGCCAATCTCGTTTAGCAACGGCATAAACAACAGGATTGTTGTGCATCAGGGCTGCTAATAGATTTGATCCACCCCTTGATAAACAAGCTACATAACAATATCTCATCTCTTTTGATATATCCTTATGTTATAGCTATCATCTTGTGCACTTACTTTCTCAGCAACTAAATCATATGTTGTATTCAGCACAGAATAATCGTGCGCATATTTAATCGCCTTGCCTTTTACGATGCGGTCGCGTTTTGACTCCCTAGTAACAAAATACTTAGGTTTCCATGAATCACATATTGCCCTCAATACAAACTGTGCAGTATCTGGGTCTAAATGCATCATATGGTCTGACGATATTAGCAAATCACATTGATATGGCTTGCCGGAAAATAATGATTTGGTGTCAATCTCGCGGAAATCTATTACTTTTTTTAGGTTTTTCGCCATATGCTTAAAACACAATGCTTTGCTAAGGTCATTACCAGCAAGCCTAGCAGTTGGTTGTGCATCTGCCATATACTTCAAATTACGCCCGCACCCACAACCAATTTCGAAAACCGAGATACCATCAAAGAATATATTATTCTCATCAAGAAATTTAATCAATTCCTCTGAATTCTCATGTAAAAACGGTTGTGTCGCAATTAGCCTCTGATACCCAGCTTTATTCCTTTTTCGCCAATAATCCAAATGTTTACTCATCTATTAAATCTCCAATTTTATTTGCGGCACTATTATAAGCGATTTCCTGCGCCTCCGTGGTCATCCCACCGATATGTGGTGTTATTATGATATTTAAATCTTTAGATTTTTCAATCAAGATACTACGGGCGACATTGCCTAGTTCATCGCCTATTACGTCAGTCGCATACCCATGTAAGTAGCCAGATTCCAGACCATCCACCACATCAACTTCATTGACAACACCCCCGCGTGATGTGTTAATCAAATATGCATCATTGCATTTTTTGATGATACGGTGATTAATCATATCCGTCGTTTCATTGTTTAAATGAACATGCATAGACACAACATCACTTTTAGAACACAGTTCACTTAATTCTAAGTTTGGGAATCCATCAGTATTTTTATATGGATCGCAGACCAAAATCTCCATACCAAATGCCTCACAATATCCTGCCATCATTTTGCCAAGTCTACCATATCCAACAATTCCAGCAGTCAGATGGTTTAATTGCCGCCCTATAAATTTAGTATAATCCCACTTAAACTGTTGCGCTGCAGCGAATGCACTTGGTAAATTACGAACTAATGAGATCATCAAACAAAATGCATGTTCTGCTGTAGAACTAATGCGTTCTATCGTAGCGTAGTCTGTTGTTAAAGATAGAACTTTTATATCGCGTCTTTTACACATATCCTTATCGATATGATTTGTGCCGGTTGATGCGGTGCAAACAGCACGCAGAGTGCAAGCATCGCCTAATAAATCATCATCTATTCTATATGTCATCTTATTGGGATTCACATATAGGACATCATAATTATGATGTAATAATTCCTGCACTTCAGATTTATTGGCAGCCTCTTCATATGTGACATCGCCATATGAATTAAGAGTTTCACAAACTCCAGCAATATGTTTAACCGGCGTCACACATAAAATTTTCATGTTATTTCCTAAACGCCATGGACCCAGTAATTAGAAGCTCAGCTAATTTCAAATCAGCAGGTTCATCAATATTAACAGTCCTTTCTTGCGGCATTATGTACGGAACAGCATCAGCACCTACTCTAGACTTATACTTATTAAAAGCCAACAAAGTTATTGCATAAATCGATCCATTACGCACATATGCTGGCGGCAATAAATCTTGTCTTCTAGATTCAGGCTGCTCCGGATAAAAACTCATCATCCTATCGTGTTGAATATATTTAACACGTGATGGGTGGTGGTCGTAAATTCTTACCACAGATGTGACACTATCAGCACCACTAGAATACAATTTACTGATGCATGCATCAATATCATCAACAGTTTTCAATGGATTAGTTACCATCACCTCTACTATATAGTCGTACACACCCCACGCGTCTAGATGGTCTATAGCATGCATTATTGCATCATACGAAGTAGCAGTGTCTGATGCTAATTCAGTCGGCCTTTCAATTATAGGCACACCAAGATTGCGTCCTACTGACATTATCTCAGAATCTTCAGTAGATAAATAATAATCATCTATATATGCACTCTTGGCTACCTCATCAGTTGTATATTGCAATAGTGGTTTGCCATTTATATCTATAATATTCTTACGTGGAATGCTCTTTGACCCGCCCCTAGCCAAAGTAATTGCTAAAACCTTCTTACCATTAATCATGATATATCTCCTCAGATGCTGCCGCCAGGCACATCAAATGTTGCTAATGGGCCAGTAGCAAAATTATGATTAAAAAATTCATGCAGCAATGTATTTCTATACTTCTTAGCCACTTTAGCGAAAGATTGCGGATTACGCCAATCCCACCCCCATTTGTTCTTCCATGTTTTTAAATGTGTCCATTTACCTGGATGATAAGTTTCTATGCCTCTCTTAGCCACTTTAGTAGATGACTTCGGCAAGCCAGCTTGGCCTTTCAAGCCTGGCCTATGGTCTATATATAAGCTAGGTATTGCTACATTATATATGTTTTTAGCCAAAAATTGATAACACACATCATCCCAAGCATGGAAGAACAGAAAATCTGTTGTTGGTATGATATGTTTCTGATACAACTTAACATTAATGGCTATGGCCATCCAAGCGATTGATTCTACAGCCGATGGCTTGCGCCATCTTCTTGGTTTCGGCAACATTGCATTCCGCTTTATTGGACGCCCTGTGTACCATCTATATGGTGTAAGGCCACTTCTGCCAATCAATGCAAGTGGTTTTTCTCCCTTCTTCGCTGCCACAATAGTTGTGTCATAATCAGTTTCCACATCAGCCGCAACTGTATTAAAACCTACCGCACCAAATTTATCTAATGCACCACTAACTACCATTGCGTCGAACTTTTCAAAAAAACCGGGTGTAATAGGCCAACAGTCGTGTTGGAACCAAATTAGCCAGTCAGCATTGAAGAAGTTACATGCAGACACTGCATTAAAACTCATGCCTTTTTCTTCTCGGTCCATATATATTATATTGTGTTTCTTGCATATCTTCCGACCCTTATGTTTCTCTTCTTTGCTAGAATCCTCATCAATATTAAGCACACGCATATTTGGCGTTAGAAATGGCCTCAAGTTCGGTGCCCAATATTGGTCCAACATATTGTAATTATTTCGGCTAGTCAAATAGACGCCAATACTCATTTCGAATTCCTTAATCCTAAAACATCATTATGCTTAGAATAAAAGCAGTTGCATTTATGTACTAATGCGCACTCATATCCATGTTCACTCATTCGACTATTTAATTGTTCACGTTGTGATGTTGTATTCGCTTCAATCACAAATACTCTCACATCATATTTATCAAAATCATGCCCATCAAGGACTTTGAACTCTCCACCCTCAACATCAAGAGAGAATAAGTCTATATTATTTGGTGCATTGTGTTCATCGAGAATATCGGCAATTCTAAAACTCGGCACCACACGACCATTATATTCTGACTTATCAGTACCACATCCCCTTCTGGTTTTACGTCGCATCTTTACTGCATCATCAATTTCAGTTGTACTTATAAACCCTTTCTCATGACCATACAATACCACCTTACCAGTCTGATCATATGCCGCACCAAAAACCACAATTGCATTCCTATTTCGCCTCAATTGCTTAAAAAATGGTTGGTATGGTTCAACACAAATTCCATCCCAACCCAATAACTCAAAATGATAAGTGTTGCTAAGTTTAATGCCGCTAGCAGCACCAACATCAACATAAAACCCGGTATTTTTCTTAAAAAAGTTAGCTAAAATGCGATCTTCACGATGTTGACCATAAAACTTTGGCATTACCTATCTCCGACTAATTTCTATATTAAACGCTTCAACTTTACGTGGGTTGCCAGCCGCTATCAAACCATCAACAGAATAACTCTGAGATGGTTTGTGTTGTGCTATTATATTAAACTTCCTATTTTCTAAAATCTTAAGGCACCGCCTATGATTATCATCGCCGTGTGTAGAAATAACGAAGTAATGTACTTTCCCAAATGATTTTGCACACCCACGCAACATATCAACTTCAGCGCGTTGAATATCTGAATGCACAATATGTATATCTTCAAGTTTTAATTCGCTCACTAAATAATCAATTGAAACCTGGGATATGTCTCTAATCTTACCTTTCCAGTCCTTAAACGCCATAGAATCCTTATAGCAATTACCAGCCGCAGCATGAATGAAAGTTCCAGTCATATTATTAAGTTTAAAATGTTTTTTACCTAATAATAGCTTGTTGGGACTAGGCTCCACCATAATGCTATTAGCATTTTTAATTGATTTGTTAAACCACATAGAGTAATAAGCCCAAAAACTTCCTAATTCAATCATAGTTGAGCCCGGCTTGATTCTCTTTAAAATCTCAAAGAAAACTTTTTCTTCTTGTGGCTCATGATGCCCCTTAAGCTCATGTATAATATCAGTCATCCATTTGCCATAATACCCACCAATATACACTTTAATGCCATTATGCATGATCTGGCAATTACCTATAACTTCACCAGCATTTGGCACTTTAGGGATATAATCACAATCTCTGCACGTAATAGTGGTTTGTGTTCTACTCATATATGATATTTACCAGAAACATCACATATGAGAATATTCTATTAAAAAATATTATATGAAATATAGAGAAATTTATCTATTTGCATTAGGCCGGTCTGGTTCGAGTGCAGTATTATATTGGATTAATGCAAATACGAAGGTAAAATCCAGAGTATCAACAAAAGATGGGTACATTAGATATTTTGAGCAAAAATCACGCTGCCCAGTGGTTATAAAGCAGGGGACTGTATCTCTCAAACAATTCAAAATATTATCGGAACAAAATCCTCATAGGGATACAAACAAAATTATAACCTATGTACTGCGTGACCCATTTAATTTATTTGCGTCGCAAATTAGATCTTGGGGGGTGGCACCAAGCAGAAATTGGGTGCGGAAAACCATCAATGACATTCAGACTGGATGGATAGAATTTGCCACCGAAGCATTGAGTTTATCATCATATCTTCCATCTAATTCCATTTTTGTTAATTATAATAAATGGTTCAGCGAAAGACCATACCGTGATAAGCTGGCAAAATCTTTAGGTTTATCATGCAAGGATAAATCCATAAACAAAGTAACAAAACATGGTGCTGGTAGTAGCTTCGATAAAACACGATACAATGGCAAAGCACAAAATATGGATGTTCTCAACCGGTGGAAAACATACGCTGGAGATCAATTCTATTTATCGATGTTCAATAAACAAATATTGAAACTATCAAAAAAGTTATTCGGGCCTACCCCACCATTTAACGACCCATCATACAAAGTCACTAATGACCCTAAAGATAGACACTATTTAAAACACCCACATCTATATATTTAGAGAAACATTGCGATTATAAAGCAACCACCTGAGCTTTTTTAGGTAAATATCCGTCGATGAATAATCAATGCCCCCATCTAAATTATCAACAATCCAATCCGTAAGCCTACCAATCTTCGTCTGATTTATAATTGTTTTAAGAACTAGCTTTGGCTTACATGGCACCAAACCAGGGTAGTCAGCAAAATTCCCAATCATTCCTTGTTTATTTAGAACAGCGGTAGGGATGCCAGCTTGGATAGATTTAAACGCTAATGTTGATGGGGAGCTAATTACACATGCTGCATTCATTATTAACTCATTATCATCATCAACATCTAATAATATCTTAACACCTCGCCCTGCTAGTGTCCCTAAATCAGATTCAAATCTCCGTTTATCTTTCATGCAACTTGGTCTAGTCTTCATTTTCACAACTATAGGGCATCCTAGCTTCTGGCTAAGTTGTAAAGCCCCACATTGCGCAAAAGACTCACTAGTAAATCTTAAATATCCAGTTCTGCTCTTTGGAACAGAAGTATGATTTGGTATTACCAGAATATACTTATTTCCACGTTTATAGTCTTTTAGTTTGTCATTAGCAGGGATGCCGCCACCAAATATGCGCCCCTTCATCTTGCCGCTATTAAATTTCCTAACTTCTTTTGGCCCAAAAACAAAAGACATATCAAATGACTTAAAAATATACCGAGACACATATAAATTAAACTCTCTGTTACCATGTGGTTGCGCAACCACCAACACGCCAGCATTCTTAGCTTTTTTATATAATAATGGAGTACCCCATGCTGGTTTAGATACATTATCATCAATAAATACCAAGTCATATTTTGAAAAATTTATCTGTTTGTTTATTAGATTTTTAAATCCGCTTGTTCTATGCTCTCTATGGACTTTATGGTATGTTGGGCCGACAATAACTTCATTAGCATGCTGCCTAGCAGACCGGTAGAATTTCTCCCGTATATCAATATTGCCTTGCCACTCCATTGTTGGGCTCATCTGGTTGAATAAATAAACGTCGACATCACAAAATTCTGCCAATCGGGGTAGTATTGGATATACTTTTTCGCCGGGCCGATATATAGTCGCAATAAATAGTAGTTTTTTCATTTTCTTATCCATCTATAAAATTTAAATTTCTTATCTGGTTTCTTGAAATCTTGCTGGTCCATCCATTTCCTGCCTATGTCTTTAACAATAATCTTATTCTGAGGAAAATCAAGCAACATTGATTTATCGATTTTAACGCCAACAATAGATGGATTACGCAATTGAATTTCTGGGTTTATAGTTTCATCTAATCTACCACCAATTCGAGAATACAATTCATGTCTAATAATGCTCGGAGACAACACCATTTTATCATATTTATATCCATAAGCTCTCAAAATAATTTGTAACTTATTGCCCATATTTTTCAATAACGACTTTACCTTAATTGGCTTTAATAGTATCCAATCATCTTCTAGATGGAAAATATACGGTGATTGTGCCTCGCTCCAGAGCCAATTTATAGCAGTTGAGAAGCTAGGTTTATCAGGAGTATTGACTCTGACAGTTTTGAAAAATGATTTCGCAACATCAACATTTGCGTTGATATTGATTTTATTTGGTAGTGGGTCTATATTAATCAATAAATCAATGTCTTTTAAATTAAGGCCGACTAGATTCGCAGAAAATGATGCATAAGTTCTGCGTAATATCTCTGGCCTATTTGTTGCTGTGGTCGTAAAGACAATGCTACACATTTTTAAGCCCTTTTACAAATTGCATAGCACACTTATTGAGATCAACATTAGAAACCCAACTCATATTCCATCTCTTTGTGATATCAGCCTTACCAAGACCAGTTATAATAGCATTTATTACTGACCCTAAATCAACCAAATTTGATTCACATACGCCAATAAGCTTCGACAAAATAATTTTACCTGATGGCCCACAACAAAATAAAATATTGTCATAATTATTTTTAGCCATTTTATTAATAGCCATAGCATGCTCATCAAACCTAGCGGACATCTCTTTTAATGGCGTCTTATATATATCAAAATGCGATCTATATCTCTTTAACACACCTTTTATCATATCGTAACCAGTTATGACAAGCAGCTTGCCAGAAAATAGATGCGACAAAATCTTCGAACCATTTTGGAAATCATAAATGTTCCAATTAGCTGCGCCATATGTATTCCGTTTACCAGCATTTGCTAAAAATCGTTGAACCCCAACCCACTTATCATTACGAGCGATGTTTTTGGCTTTTAATTCATTAATACACACAAGTTGCCCTTTTGTAGCAATAGCATTAATTAGTTTATTGGCCAAAAATTTCGGATTTTCATTGCCAGTAGCAAGTGATGGTCTGGCATCAATACCTGACATTATATTCACTTCACCATCACTATATCTAGACACAACCAGCCTATCGCCATTTTGAATTGACGACTCAATCAATTTACATGTTTCGGCTCTACTATGCACTTTATAATTATTCATATAAGTATATATTTTTACGACTAGAATAAGGGCCACCTATTATGTCTATTGAACTTATAGCTGAGATCGGCTGGAATCACATGGGCAATATGGAAGTTGCTACAAAAATGATAGAATCAGCGGCTAAAGCTGGTGCAGACTACGCCAAATTCCAGACTTGGAAAGTGGATAGACTCACACCAGGCCCATGGGACCATGATGGCCGTAGACAGATTTATGAACAGGCTGAACTGACGGAAGAGAGACATAAGCTTCTAAAAAATATATGTGTAGCAAATAACATAAAATTCCTCACATCATGTTTTTCATCACGCGACCTGAATCTCATAAAACAATTCACTGATGAATTAAAAATTCCAGGCACAGAATCTAGTAATAAAGAGTTAACATCGGCCGCAATTAAAATGTTCAAACGAATATTTATATCGACCGGGACGGCTAAACGCGATGAATATGAATACCTAGCTAAATTCGATAACGTCATATTATTGCATTGCATATCATCATACCCATGTGATTCATGCAATTTCCATCCAAATAAAATGAATTTCATCAAGTCGATATCTAAGCAGTGGGGATTTAGTGGGCACTCACCTACCATATGGGATGCTGTTGTAGCTATAGCATCTGGTGCAACCATAGTAGAGAAGCACTTCACCATCGACCACGAGTTACCAGGCCGCGATAATCAATTCGCTATACTACCAGATGAGATGGCTGAACTACGTAAATTTGCTGATTACTTCGAAGAATCGCAGGTAAACTGCAGTATAGATAATATGCTGCCGTGTGAGAATGACCAGCGAAAATATCAAAAAGGCAGATGGGATGGGTAATCAACACAATCGGTTAAAGTAGCTCGGGTCAAGTCGCCCATTCATAAACATATCATATGCTTTCACAATATGTCGTAAAGTGCATTCCCCGATGTGCCATGGTGCTTTAGTGCGACGACTGTTATCGCGATTTTCGATTATGTCACTATATTTATGGCTAACAAAATCCATAAGGTCAATATGTGTGATGTTATGGCGTTTTCCAACAACATATGATTTATATTCTTCGCGTCTTCTTGCTGCAAATTTTAAAAATCCTTTTTTATTAATATTACAACGATGGAATGCGGCCGGCATATCAATCATTAATACTGGGGCTCCAATTTTGTCGATATCATCAACAACTTTCCGCCACAACGGCGGATGAATCCTTAGTTGTTTTTTAGTCAATATCGCCATCGCATTGCCTAAGGCTGTCACGAACAACACACCAATTGGTGTTAACTTGCAAAATTCCACTAATTGTGGTAAATGCCTTCTGACATTTATTATTCTACATAGATACCATTTATATTTATTAGTTAGATTAAATATATGATCAACATAACAACTACCCATCAACAAATGGTAATCACCATTATCATTTAGTGCGTTATTAAAAAAACACTCATTGTCTCTAAGTATTTCTAAATCACTTCGCCCTCGACTTTCAACCTTCATTTGTAAATACTTTCAATAATTTCCGCATATTCGCAATTCTGGTACCTATTTTATTTTTTAAAAGATTTACCAAGTTTGTATTCAACTTCTGCCTCAAGTCATCATCATTCAACAATTGTCGTACATGTTTCGACGCGACTTGTAAATTACGTGCTGGGTAAACTAGTGCAGTCTTCCCATCAATAGCATAATCTGCCATGCCATTTCTATGGTGATCACTACATACTAAAGCACAACCAGATAATGCTGCTTCCATCGGCGGATTATGCAGCCCTTCTAGCTCAGTTGGTGCGAACCAAACTTTCACTGAATTATACCAATTATTTAGTTGCGCATCATTCGCATTTTTTATGTCTTTATTCAATAATTTTAGACTACAATTTGCTATGCCAGCCACTATGTTGGCATCAACATGTCTTTTAGTTTTGTGTTTTCGGTGAAATAATGACCCCATCCCATCTCTGGGTATGCCTAAGTCATAAAACCTATTAAAATCAACGCCTTGATAAATTATACGGGACTGTATTCCATGTTCTTTTAAAAACCCATATAACCATTGGCTATTGACAACACATTCTAAGGATTTAAAAGACTTCAATAATTGAGACTCTTTTGCGGCCCACAATTCCAAGCCTCGGATATAATAAAATTTTTTACTAGCATCTGTGCACATAGTACTATGAACGCTACGATACCCTGTAGCCACAACTACATCGCATTTTGGGCATATACTGCAATTTATAAACTTTATGCCTCTGGGTTTATGCCATGAATACTTATTCGCACCAAACATCACAACTTCATTGCCCATCGACGACAATGTTTCCCCACACCTAATAAGCGTCCTACTACCACCATTATTGCCAAATCCAACACGATGTGCATTAAAAATAATTCTCATAATATTTCCTGGACTACACCAGCAAGATATTTTGAAGCTGCATCTAAGGATAGATTTTGATCATAATAATGTCGTACGTCTGATTTTATTGCTAGTGCTTGTTTAGTTGCTGCAAGTAATTTGTTTTCAGATGCCAATATGCCAGTAGCTGGTGTGATATATTTCTCGTGCCAAAAATTCATGTTTTTAGTCGCCACAATTGGTATACCACATGCTAAATACTCCGGTATCACACGTGGGCACGAGTCATAATTAGTAGAGCAACAGACACCGACTTTGCATTGTGATATCTTACGTGGCAAGTCCTTTCGCAAAGACCATCCACCCCATTCAATATCGACTTTCAGCTCTTTTGCTAATGCGATTAATTTCTTATTGGTATTACCAAGGTTTAGAATTTTAAATCGCGACCCAGCAAATGCCCTAAGAAACAAGTTGTGTCGTTTGATTTTAGCCTGCCCAGCATTTGCCACGAAGCATATGTCGTATTTCTTTTCGACATTGACTGGTTTGAATAAGGTGGCAGCTGGCTTGATAAATAAAGCAGCCCTTTTGTGCTTAGCCCTAATAGTTTTTAATTGTTTTCTAGAATCAACTAAAAATAAATTGTAGTTATCATATCTAGTTGGATAAAATCGCTTCCCAGCGCCATAATATATCTTAACTGCGTTTGGAAACATCTTTACAAACGCATCATAGTACGGGAACCCACCACGACATATAATCAGGTCTGGTTTAGTGTCTGGAACATATTTCCCAAAAGATGGCACCCATATTTCGATAAATGACTCATCAACTACAAAACGCCTAAATTTACCTTGATATAATAACTGGCCATTCGCATTAAGCAGCTTCGTCAAGCGATAAAATAACTGCGTCCATGCATCTTCGCAATCATCAATCTCATTGTATAATAGCTTTTCAGGGTGTTCTGATTTCGGGGGCACTGCACCCCTTAAGAATACTATATTCATAGCGAATCCAAATACTTATCAATATGTGATCTCAAATGCTTAAATTTAATATCCTTACTCACAACATGCTTAATATCACCAAAAACAGCCCGATTCTTCAGCATATCAGTTTTACGCCATATAACCAGCCCTGGAACTTCTAGTGCACCAGCCACATGATATAGACCAGTATCATTCGACATAAAATTATCACATTGTGCAAGGATGCTGGTACTATCTTTCAAAGATAATTTCCCGACGTAATTAACACATTTTTTTGTGTTTATATCGCACCAAAACCGTTTTAAATCTTCTACGCTACCCAATAATACTGGAATCATAGAACGATTTAATACTGCATTAATCATGTGTTGCCTGGCATACCCACCAATATCTTTTTTAGCAATCGGCCCAGCTTTCATATTCAAGCAGCCATGAAAAATTGCTATATACCGCTTTCCTGTGACCTTATTTAACCTCTTTGTTATAGTTCGGTCAACATATGTATTTGGCATCGGCTTTGGTATGTGTCCACACAATATTCTACACCAAGCCTCTGCATCAGTCTCACCAGCATGCCTCTTGGGGCATCTTATTTGCATAGTAGGAGGTCCCGCAGGTTTTTGATGCAATCTTTTTATAAACGGGCAATAATCAAATAAATCGCCAACATGAGGCGACCCAAAAAACACCTTAATGTTCGCCTTATCATTAGCAGATTTTAATCTAAGCGCAGGAGTAGCCATCACAAAATTACCAAGGCCCCACCTAACATCTTGATAAAACCATTTCATGACAAACCACCCAACATCTCAACCACCCTAGTAGCAACATCAGCAAACAATACTTGTTTCGACTTTACAAGTTTTATAAACGATTTTAAATTGCCACCATTAAGATTAACATCGCCACGCTCTATAGTTTTTATTGCCTTAATAGTGTTCTTTACATTATTTGATAAACATATCGAAACATCGCTCCTTCTATACATCGCATGACCAAAACACAATACTGGGTACCCCATTTCTATAGCTTCTAAGCCAGATGTGCTATTTATAGTAGCTACAGCCCTAACGGACCGTACTGCCTCTGCAAACGATCCAGATGAGTCCCAACTAGTTTTTTTATTTCTATTAACTAATTTGATGACTCTTGGGTCTGTTTTTTTAATATGTCTAGGGTGCTTACGGACTTTTATATGCATAGTAGAACAACTTATTAAGTGTTGCAAAAATTTAAACATATTTCCAAACCACGGTGAATGTGATTTTATAGATGTGTCATTATCATTTTGCAGCGGCACTAATATACCACCACTACGAATTTTTAAAGGTACATGTTTTGATTCTGGTAGCTCATCATTTACCCATGAAGCATCAGCATTTATCCCGCTAAAATCAAGTTGCCTATATTGACGTTGTGGCAGCCAACCTAGCTCGACATATAATATCTTAATGCCGCGTTTTTTAGCATTTTTAATAATCTTACAATATTTATGATGTGTGCCATTAAACACAATTGTAACATCGCAATTCGGCACAACAGCAAAGTTATCATGCATCGGGCTGGCATACCTAACAACTTTAAACCCAGCAGCATCAAGAGACTTGCTAATCTGGTTTAAGATACCTATTTTGTGTCTAGATTCAACAGCAACTATCATCTCTTATTAGCCCAAGTGGTGAAATTACACCCATCATTACGCTTATAATTGTGTTCGTTAAGCCATGCTCGGCCAATATCGAATATTACTTTGCCTCTTGGCGGAATATGTATAGACCGCATTTTGCCTTGTAAATCGCGGCCATTCGGATTATTCTTCTTTCTCTTCCTAAGTTGCCGTTCTGCATTCCAATCCAGCCTCAAAGCCCTTGCAATTCTTTTAGCTTCTCGCGTGCGAACCAATGATGGCGACAGACATAGTTCAAACTTCTTTTTGCTATAACAACGCAAATTAACTGCTATTAATTTCTGTTTTACCAGAAGCTTAATCATGCTTCGTATATTAAATTTCTTTCTTAATGCCCAATCTGCTTGTAGATGAAAGAAGTATGGTTCAGTTGGTTGTAACCAACACCATTGTAGCGCCGCAGTCGCATTCGGTTTACGTGTGATTCTAGGTTTAACAGTCCCAAAAAATTTCTCGGCAACTTCGATGACCTTAGTGGGATCAGCACCCTTTGGAAGAGGGTCTATGTTCAAAAACAATGTTGATGCTCCCCAATCAACACCAACCAAATTTTCATGAAATGACATATAACTAGCTTCATTTAATTTGGGTCTGACGCATTCTGTGCCCGTGAATTGCATAGGAATCATAACTTCTCTCCAAATATTATATTTACCTTTACTAATATATCAGGTGTAAATATAATATGATTGGGATTGGAAAATTTTTCTTAATAGGTCTTAGAAGAAGTGGGACATCAATATTTAGGAACCTAGTTGCTAAATCACCACAGGTCAAAAAAGTGTTGTTCGAGCCGCATGAAATTTTGCATGCGGCTCAATTATTGAAGATTCGAAGATATAAAAACTCACCATATCATACTAAAGTTTTAGAATCATTCGACAAATTACCAAAGTGGTCAGGTGCCAAATTAGTCCTAAACCCAGGAATAGATGCGTTGGAATGGGTATGGCTTGAGAGACTATTTCCAGAAGCTAGATTTATATTTATTTCTAGGAATGCCGATAGTAATTATAGGTCATATAAAAAAGAAGATGCCAATATAAAACGCGGCTTTATACCGGAAGAAATATACAAACCATTTCACCAATTGATGAACAATCGATTCTCTATGTTCTGTAAAGAATATCCGAGAAAATCTGCTATGGTTCGGTATGAATCACTATTAGACGATGTGGATTCTGAAATGTCAAAAGTATGGAATCTACTGAAGGTCAAATCGCCGCAAAGTCTAAAGTCAATGATTAAAAAACCTAAGTTCTAACCTTCTGCCTCTTCTGATTCCTCAACTTCATGCATCTCAGCGGCAACAAGGCAGCCTTCTGCGACTGCAAACAAAGGTTTTGGGCTCAATTTAACTTCAGATACCTCAAACGGCAATGTATGATTGTTAAGGATTTGAGTGAAGTATTCCTTGAAGCCAACAGGTGAAGCTGTGCCACCAGCCATTATGATTGGAACTGGTTGCTCGATTCTGGCTTTATCGATGTTGCTTTCAAATCCATTAATAATGCCATTAATGACATTCTCAATCAGAAGCTGGTAATGCAACATTATTGCTTGGTCAACCCTATTAGCTTCTTTCAAAGGAACTGTCAAATCAATATCATGCTTCCGATGGCAAATACTAGTAGGAGTTTCTTGAGATTTCTGAGTTGGGTTATCAGGATTGTAACCAAATTGCTTTGCAGCTTCAGTATCAATCCAGTCACCTGACCCCACCAACGAGAATTCAAATATCGGCACACCAAACATCGTATAGCATGTATTAATCATGCCAGCGCCCCAAGAGATTGCAACCGCTAAAGGTTCGTCACTGCCAATTGCAATCGCCCTAGCCTCATTAATTGAGTATGCATTAATTGTGACTTCGGACCTCTTATAACTATCAAATATCAACCTAGCAACCTTATCATGGTATTGCACATTCGTCTGTTTATTAAGTGCGTTTGCTGGGATGCAATAATATAAAATCGTATCTTTTTCAAGCTTGCCAATAAGTGCTTGAACAATCGAAGCCATAATATTTATGGCCTCTTGTTCTCTACTAACAGTGCCTTCAGCCATTGGCCTACGTAATGTCGAGTTAATCGCATACGCAAATTGTTCCGCCCTAGACCCGAGGGCAATAAATCTCCCATCTCGCTCTATAAACGGAATCTTCTGCTTCACTAACATATTCCTAGTGAACGCATCTTTCTTAGGAAACACAAAAAATCCATTTATTTCTTTGCGAAATGTAAGTCTACCATCACCAGACCTGATCGCACACACAATGGTTTTGGTCCCAAGGTCTAATCCGATTCTATTGTATTCAGTGGCCATATCTAACCTTTAATGTTCTGTCCGAAGTCTGCCACAGGTAGCTCAATATTGCCTAATACTGGCTCAACCTGAACATCATCTTCAGCGTTCGTACCTTGTTTTAAAATACTTGCATTTTGTGAACTTGTATACTCGCCGGAAATATTTATATTTATAGGGCCATCAAAATGTACAAACACATGAGTCTCACGCTTTAGCCATTTTTTTAATAATTGTAACATTATTATTATTATTTCCCAAATTTATATTTAAAAGCAGTTATATCATGTTTAAACAGCCGCCCAATCACCCGTCGGCTATTAGCATCATACCATTCAGTATAATGTTGCCGCTTCCTTCCATTGTTCAATCTATGTGGTATATTTTTGTACTTAAGTCCCAATCGGTTAAAGATATATGCTACTTCTTTTTCATATTGTTCAAATCTTGCAACATAATCAACTGACACAGCATGGCATTTGAGCCATGTTGATTGGCATCTAACTGACACAGCCCCAGCATTTATCATTCGTATTAATTCATTCCATGCTGGTTTTTTAGCCCTTTTAGCTCGGCCTATCATCCTATTAATCGCACCAGTATGATATAACGAGACCAGCCAATCCCACGGATTTCTAACAAATGCGAATTTAAAATAATTACCCATATGATTAAATGGCATTAATGGGGAATGTAATTCATATTTATGATATGCCTTTTGCCACCCTCGGCCATGGGTCGGCCCACTACCAAGATATGGCTTAAGCATCAACGTAATAGAAGTCCCACCAGTTTTCGGAATATGTACAAAAGCAAACTTGTGCTTCTTTGAAACAATCATCCAACTAACTTTCCCCAATCATTGTCGAATACCGCATCAGCAAACCCATTGCACACAGCATCTTCGGCAGACATAAATACATCATTTTTCTTTTCCATCTGCTCATCCAGCCATTGCCTAATCTTATCTTTTGAAACCTTTACCCATTTACTGCCTGGAGTTTCCTTCATAACATCAACATAGATGCCGCACATAACATCTATTGTGCGCCGGTACCAATCTAAGTTGGACATAACAGTTACCATCTCGCCGTCATCGCTATATGTCCCATGATGAAACATAAATTCAGAATGTGGCATCATAACTCGTCTGTCTGCAGCTTGCAATATCAATGAACTCATACTACGTGCGTGAGTATAGTTCAATATAGTAACATGGGTTGGACATGATTTGATTGCATCATACATGGCCATCCCCTCGTTCCAACTGCCCCCACATGTTTTCATATGAATTAATATTGGCTTATTACTGCGATTAACTAATATTCGGAGATTACGTATCAACCTAGCAGACATAATATAATTAACGCCAGGCTCTATATCTGGGTCAAGCCCATCCTCCCCAGATATGAATATTTCCCTATTTCTAATATCAATATTGTATGAGTGTATTTTTTCTATCTCATCAAGTTCAACAAAGAACCTATCCGCATCACGAATTGGTACTCTCATCGTATCTCCGATTATTGAGTTCTTTAATGCTTTAATGCTTTAGTAATCTTTCCCAACATTAAATACAATCAGAATAGTCAGGTCTCCTTTAGTTGCGCAGGGGTAGGTTTCACAAAGAAAAGAAAGGATATTCTAAGTATAGTGAACTACCCACCACAGGCTGAGGGGCCATACCGTACCAGCGCACCTCACCCTTTAAGTGTGGCCAACTTAAGAACTTTCGGTTACAGCCGGATTCTCTCCAGCTCCTTAGTAGAGCCTAATTTCTAATCCTTAGGGTACTAACCAACGATAGGCCCGTTGCACCAACCTAACGGTTCTGGTCGGCCAGGGGATCCTGCGCTTCTTTATGGTGGCTTTTACCTGGTAAAAAGAGGCCACCGGGCACTCTATCATCATTGGATTTCACCGCTGCCATCTTCTGGACGGCGAGCTGTCTTTATGCCGATCGTGGCCTTTTAACACTTCTGCTGCGAACAAATTGCTGAGTTTCGTAATTGCTGAGTTTCGTAATTGCTGAGTTTCGTAATTGCTGAGTTTCGTAATTGTTTTGCTATTTTGCGCGTCTTAGTTTTGCTTTAGATTAGTGCTGCTATCTTTATTATTATTGCTTCTAGCTTTCCAAGATTTGCTTCTGTATCACATAAATACGGCATAATATATTCTTCATCAATCGATTTAAGATTGTCTTTACAATCGTCGTCAGTTGCTTGATTGCCAAGCAGCTTACGATCGAGAACTTGTAATATAGATTCTGCTTGCTTTATTAATTCTATAGAAAATAAATTAGCCTGTTTAATCTTAGTAGTAATAATAGTAAGTGGGCTATCTTGTGGCACAGCCCCACTTACAGGTTCAGGGCAATTATTCATTCTTTCATCCTCGAAAATTAGTAGATCTCGTGTTTGTATTAAATACTTTATGATTTTTCGGATAGTATTCTAAACGCTCGGGACAGGGTTCAGAGAACAATAATGTGCCTAACATATCGGTTGCTCAAAAATAAACCCAGCGGCCATGTGGAAGACAGTTCGAAAATACTTAAGTCTAATTAATAGAAATACTTACATAGATATAGGAAGGCCATAGATGCCCACTTCTGTTGCAACTACACCAAAGGTGTCAAAACGTGATGGTTCATTAGTCGATTTTGACAAGTCTAAAATTGAGTATGGGATTAAAAGGTCAGCGGCAGAAACCGGCCATGACATAAATGGTAAATTTGAAAATCTGATCGAATCTATCATCAATGAGGCTGCTATTACCGCTGATAATGGTGTAATCGCTACCGATGTTATTACTGGTATTGTCAAACGCAAGTTAATGGATTACCAATACCATGAGGTAGCAGAAGCTTTCATCCTCTTTAGTGATAGGCAAGCTAAATTACGCATAGAGCCAAACACTGAAATGATGGCCGATTATGTAACTATGACGCGATACTCACGTTTTAAACCAGAACTCAATCGACGGGAAATTTTCCCAGAAATAGTCGACCGTGTAGAGCAAATGCATATAGATAGATATCCTTCTATCACAAAAGAATTGGAATGGGCGTTTAATAAAGTGCGGGCGAAGCAAGTCTTACCATCAATGAGGTCTATGCAGTTTGGCGGCCCAGCGATGGAGGCAAATAATGCTAAAGGTTATAACTGTAGCTTTTCTATTATAAACAGGGCGCGTGCATTCTCAGAAGCATTCTGGCTTCTACTTAGTGGAACAGGCGTTGGATTTTCAGTCCAATTCCAGCACATTGACCAGCTAGAACCTGTCAAGTTTATTGACAAGAAAAACGTTATTCACCATATAGTACCTGATACTATAGAAGGATGGGCCGACGCTGCCCATGAGCTTATTAGGTCATACTTACGTACAGGAGTATATGTTGAATTCGCATACAACAAAATCAGGCCACAAGGTGCATTACTCAAAACGTCAGGTGGAAGAGCACCTGGGCATCTGCCATTGAAGTCGTCATTAAACAATGTCAGAAAGGTGCTTGAAAATGCTCAAGGTAGACAACTAAAACCAATCGAATGTTATGATATTATGTGTATGCTAGCTAACGCCGTTTATGCTGGCGGAATCAGAGAAGCAGCAATGATTTGTTTATTCTCACTAGATGATGGTGAGATGATGAATTCAAAAACTGGCAACTGGTATAGTACACATCCATGGCGTGCTAGAGCAAATAATTCTGTCGTTTTGCATCGCAAAGACATCAAGAAAAGACAATTCTGTCGAATCTTTAAAGCCACAGAGCAATGGGGCGAGCCAGGATTTTATTTTACAGATGATGAAGATACCGGCGCAAACCCATGTGTTACTGGCGATACTTGGGTTAGCACCGATGATGGATTAAAACAAGTATGTGACCTACTTGACGTGCCATTTAAAGCAGTAGTTGACGGTAAAAAGTTCAAATCTAATGGGTTCTTCCCAACAGGATCAAAACAAGTGTTACGTGTTGAGATGAAAAGTGGCCGACATATTGATATTACTGCTAATCACAAAGTCATGACTAATAATGGGTGGCAATCTGTTGGAAATTTGATGGTTGGTGACAACATCAAATTGCATGATCATAGTAGCCATTCTGCATCAAACCAATATTCAGATGAAAAAGAATGGGGCAAGGGGCTGGTATTGGGATGGTTTATTGGTGATGGAAATATTGTTAAAAGAGCACGTGGCAATTCAGCACAAATAAAATTTTGGGGTGATGATAAATATCAAGATAGGGTATTTGCCAATGATATTTTACAAAAATCTGGACTTAATTCCGAAAATCATCCGAATTATAGTAGAGAAAAATTTAGTAAAGCAATTATTGCAAATCCTTATGTGCAATCAGAAAGCAAAAAATTATATAATTTAGCAGTTTCATATCATCTATTCAGAGATTTAAATTTAAAGGGTGGTGGTAAGCATATATCTGATCAATTATTGAAGTCATCCAAATCGTTATTAAGAGGGTTTCTGACTGGATATTTTGATGCAGATGGAACTGTTACTATCGCGTCTAAAGGAAGATATAGTATTAGATTGTGTTCTAATCAACTAGATAACCTAAAAAAAGTACAACTCATATTAAGTTATTTTGGCATAAAATCTAATATTGCTAAAGAAAGGCATGCAGAACGTCGCATTCCAATGCCTAATGGTCATGGTGGATATAAAAAAGTAATTTGTGCAGCGACGCATGATTTAATCATATCTGGTAAATCGATTAAAAGGTTCGCGTCACAGGTTGGGTTTAGCAACGCACAAAAAGCCAAAAAATTAGAAGAGATTAAAGACAATAACTTTTGGTCTGATAATATATATGACACCATCAAATCAATAGATCATATAGGTATTCATCCAGTGTATGATTGTACGGTGCCAGGCCCATCTGCTTTTGACGCTAATGGGTTGTATGTTCATAATTGTGTAGAAATCGGGATGAATCCGAAGTTGACCATCACACCAGAATTGAAGATGTCCCTCAGCAAGTGGGCAGCATCAACTAACCGCAAACTCCCAAACCTGAAAGTAAATGCCACCCATTGGGGATGGCAGATGTGCAACCTAACAGAAGTAAATGTATCTGATGTTGATAACGAACAAGAGCTATATGAGCGTGTAAAGGCTGCTGCGATTATCGGCACAGCTCAAGCTGGCTATACTGATTTTAAATATCTTGGATGGGTAAGTGAAGCAGTTTGCAATAAAGAGGCACTACTTGGTGTATCGATGACCGGCGTTATGGATAATCCTGATATCGCACTAAATCCGGAAATCCAGAGAAACGCTGCACAGGTAGCAGTCGAAACCAATATTGATATTGCAAATAGAATCGGAATTAACACCGCAGCCAGAGTCACATGTATTAAGCCAAGCGGTTCTGCATCTATTGTATTAGGTGCAGTTGGTAGTGGCATTCATACTCATCATGCAGAGAAATATTTCAGGAGAGTGCGTGCCAACCCAGACTGCCCAGTCTATAAACATTTTAAAAATAAGAACCCACATATGTGCATTTCAGTTGATGCCAGGAAAGACCTAATCACATTCCCTATCAAAGCACCTGAAAATGCTATTACTAGGCATGACCTAACAGCGATTGAATTCTTAGAAAAGGTATTAATGACCCAGCGTAATTGGGTTATTCCTGGAACTGCAAAACCAAATTCGTCACCTGGTGTGACACATAATGTTTCTAACACCATTACTGTAAAGCAAGATGAATGGGATGATGTAAAAGAATTCCTATGGCGGCACCGTAAATTCTTCAGCGGCGTATCAATGTTGCCAGACACAGGCGATAAAGAATATGTTAACGCACCAAGGGAAGAGGTTAAGACAGAATCAGATAAAACTATCTGGCAGAATTTAATTAATAATAGCCAATCAATCGACTGGACGAAATTTAGGGAAGAAGACGACAACACAACACTGCGTTCTGAGAAGGCTTGTGCAGGCGGTGCGTGTTTGATAGAATGACCATCACGTGCCCGCTCTAATATTCTATATATATTATGAGCATCTCGAAAGGTTTGGTACACATAAGGTTAAAAGAACACCAAACCACATATATTGGTGAGTTTGGTGTTATAACTTGCGGGCATTTAGCAGCGACTGGAAGCGAATATTAAAAATTTGTTGGCCCATCTTTTCAAACTTATGGGCAATTTTGACTAATTTTGGGTCTGGGATTGCCAGCATAGAGTCTGGGTCAAAATATCCTAGTTTCTTCCTAACCCATGTCTTATATATTAATTTATCGTTGTAACTTTCTGATTGATAAATTAATATGGCATCAAATCGAACGTGGTCGGCAAATTCAGTAAATTCACCAACTACTTTTAAAATAGCATTTGGCCATTTTATCGTTATCTCATCATATTGCGGCATTAGTCAAGCCTATTGACAGATACAATATCGACATGTTTATTGGGCTCATTACCATAGCTTATATCTATAGTGTTTTGTATTTCGTTATTAGCAATTGTTTTATACTCCTGCTTTCTTTCTTCAATATTAAGCTGCGAATATGATATCGGGTCCAGTTTTTTTATGAATTTAAGTGTTCTACTGAGTTGCCGCATAATCATATGGTCAGCTCTATCTAGTGATACACTAGACTGGTGCACAGCATTTAGCTGCAGATAAAATTCTGCAGTCTGAGCTACTATCATGCTCCATTCTTCCTCAGAAATACCGCTGCGCAACTCTAGTAGCGATTCACACTCTAATATTTTGCCGCCAAATGCAAATACATAGGCTTTGTTTTTACTCATCCTAATATTGTCCTGTTTAAAGCTTTTCGGACCAGGTTTTCTGCTATTGATTTTTCTACGCCATCAATAACAGAAATCCAAACTCCGCCTATTTTAGCTTCTATCTTGTATCGTGACTTGTCTGAAACGATTCTAACATTATTTGGCCCAGCTTTTGTTATTTTCTCAATTGCCTCATTTAGCTTCATCGCATTCCGCCTGTATCTGTATCCTCATGATACTGTTAATTTTAGTTACCTCTAGTGGGTCTTTCCTGTTTGGTTGCGATTTTAAAATATCGATATATGCGGGAACACACATAATTGGTCTAGCTATGACCCTAGAATTACCGCGTATCTTCTTTAATAATTCGCGTCCAGCGTCAGTATCTAGCGTCTCAATTTCAGCGCATAACATTCCGGATTCGTTTATAAACATCCTGCGTGTGATGTGTGTTGCTTCGCCTATCTCGTCTATATTAGATAGGTCTAATACACCACCTTTTATAGGATTTTTGGCCGTACGATTATTAAATTGCTTAACTGCTTTTTCCAAAACCTCTTTTGGATACGTAGTTAAGCAATTTGTCGGCTCATCTGCGATTATACCAGTAGCAATAGATAATTTTGCCATTATAATACGACCATATCGTTTGTTAATGCGCCGGTACCCAGGAATTTCAGAGTCTCTGTCTCTGGGTTTATAATTTCAATATTTGCGTCTATCCATGTCTTGATTTTGTCGGTCAATTGCTCAGGCCCGCCACGTTTTCCTTCAATTGCCATATCAACATAGTTTATGAAATTGATAGATAGATATGTGTGGCCATTACCACGATTGAACCTTATCGCATCTTGTAGATTTTGCTTGCTAAAAGTGTATGCTCTACGTTCTAGTTTTGTGAGTGATGTTCTCTCGCGAATCTCCCTTGTTGGGTCTAGATTCTTAACGCCACTTGATTCGGTAATATACTCCCATGTCACTTCTTCTTGGTCATCATAACAACCACCGGAGTCGCCCTTGAGTGTCTTAATCATATCAGCATTGCCAGCGGCCCGCATCTCATCCATATCCTGGCCTGTAAGCACTGCACCAGTTTCAGCATGAATATATTTATTATTGTTAACTCTAATTGGGAATGTTCTAAAGTTAATAAGAACATCTTGTACTACGGATGGTGGTAGTCCGCAATCATCCAACCCGGCTGCGACAGTACAATTGCGAGATGTGGTTTTGGGATAGAACTTTGTGAGATAGCCGAGCTGGTAGCCTTGGGCTATCTCCAATAGCCCTGCTTGGCCGCGTTCTAACCTATCCATCATCTCACAGTCTGTTTGACATAGGAAAGGTTGCAGCTCTGGTACGTCTCTAGCAATCAAGATATCTGACCGCCTCAAAATTCTTCTAGCTCTAGCCGCTCCGACCCCATGTAATGTGGAACCAAGCTTCATACAATCTGATTGAACAATATTGTCAAACGGATCGCCCTCAAAATTGCACACCCCACGCTCATAATCCACATCTTTTTGCTGCACAATCGCAACAACAGGATGTATGCCAAGTTTATCTGGTGTCAGCCCATGTAGCTCGATTTCTTTTAGAAGCGGCTCTAGTTCTAAAACAGCACCACCGCAGATATACATCTTTTCATATTTGTCTTTTAGGTGTGCCACCGAGTTTAGGGCTTGGTATAGATATTTATTGCCATCATCGTCGATTACCCAATGCGCGGCGTTCGACATAAATGCTTGGCAGCAAAATTGCCAATTACTGGCGTTTTCACCTATAAAAGATGCTAATTTGCCTTTGCCGCTAGAACCAGCACCACCATCTAGCAGTACTGCTATTTTCCCTGGATGAAATACGAAGTTTGTATTAAACATGCTGTCTCCTAATCTATATAATAATAAATACATCAAGAAACAGCGTGAATGTTTAACCCTCATCCTCCGATAGATTATTTGGTTGCTCTTTTAACGTCTCATATATTTCTTTTAACTCATCGCTTAAATCTATTTTAGCTAGCGGCACTGCAGACTTAGTTTTAAGCTCACTTACAATCTTCTTAGCCGTGCTGCTAACACCACGTGCCTGCGCCTCTGCACTTACTAATTTAGTAAAAGCAGCCTTGACTTTTGTTGGCAAGCCCTCGCCAGCAGCAATAATGGCGTCCATTGTCTCGCCGGTTTTTCGTTTCTTCCAGTAATCCCATAATATAAATCCGACTACAGCTATCACCACAAAAAACAATATGAGTAACACCCAAGGATATGTTGTGAAAAATTTTGCGACTGCAAACATCGTCACGCCGCCAACTATAAACCCTAGCCCAACTTTCCAAGCTTTTAGCCAGAATCCTAGCACACAACCAACTAAAATCGATAGTGCGGCGATAATATAAATTGATGTTGCGCCATTAGAGAAGATGGCTTTGACACCCATATTAGCATGACCGGCTAAGCTCGTTGGGCCATCAGGTATGTTCGCTTCTGGCAGCTCAAAGTCCATCTCTAAAATAAACTTGCCATTCGCACCAGTAGCTTTAAACGCCACGCCTACAGCTTCAGCTTCATCTGTACGACTCAATGATGTGGGGGTTGTTATATCAGTGAAATTCCCACTCCATTCTATAATCCCATCGCCTGGTGCGGTAATTTTCCTGCCATTGCCCAAGTCATATGTCACAACACCTGGGCCTGAGTCAACTTTCTCTATTACTGTTGGCCGCATAATCACAATCGTTGTTAATAGTACGCACAATATAGCCAACGAGGTAGTGCTAATCAATAATCCTATGATAGTTCTTCGTATGCCTTTATTGCTCATTGTTTTTCTCCTCTATAGGCATTGCGAATTTTGGGTACGTACCCTTAGGATAATACCTAAATACAAATACACCAGTGGCAGTGTGTCCCTCGCCTTTCTCTTCTATTTCTCTAGTGGCCATAGATTCTGCTGGGACTATACGGGTTGAACCGTCCAATATGCCGCATCCCGGCAACAATAAGATGATGATGAGTGCTAATATAATTCTTTTCATATTGCACCTCCTATGATATATTTGAAGGTGCAATATGAAAAGAATTTAACACTAAGATTTACGAAATGGATTCTTCAGCTTCGTGTACTGCTTTATTGATTTGACCAATAGCATTATTTGATAATGCTTTTTGTAATACTGTGGCTTGCTCTAAAGTGCATGCAAATCTTACAGCTTTTTTGCAGCCAATACGTGATTTAGCGTTGATGTTGCCACTAATCTTGATTGGGATATTTCTAATTGCCAGAATTTTATCAATCACGCTATTATGTGATTCTATAGACCCATTTGCAGAACTAATCTTAGTTAAGTGGGTAGTTCTGATTAATGTAGGATTTGGTATTTGTTTACACGCATCAACCATATACTCAAATTGGTCTACAGTTCTATCCTGCATGTGCCACCCCAAGACAAACCTAAGTTCTATAGTTGGTGGGAAATGGTCACGAAAGAAATTTGAAAGGAATTTTATTTCCTTTAGGATGCCAAGCTTTCCATTAGCAGTTAGTAAAATTTCAAACCCATCAGCACTAATTGATTCCGATGGCATTCCCCTGAATTTATCACTTAAATATTGCGTCCCTTTAGGCCAATCAACAGCTGTGATAATCTTGTGGTTTGACCTTGATACCGACCTAGCGATATGTGCGCCGGTAACCAAATCTGGCGACACTACAATCGCAGGACACATATGCCTCCTGGTAAATTCAGTCGCGCTGTTTAGTTGTGACTGTTTGTTTACATCTAATTCTACTTTACGCATTATTTGTCTCCGAGGCAGCATTAGTCCACGATAACGTCATCCAAGTCTCTGGGTCTTTCTTCAGCAAATCAGAAATACCCTTATCTACATCGGAAATCGTAGTTAGTAATGATTCCATATCTTCATGCATATAATATGGGACCAGGCTGTAATCCTCTATGACTCCAGCTATGCCATATATGCTAATCAATCCATCAGGTAGCCATAGAAATACAGGAATTTTCCTGTTTATTGCAATTTCCAACTCATCTATACTACCCCATGTAAACTTTTTGCATATTCTAGCAATCATCCAATCGCATTTATTGGCCAATTGTTTGCATATTCTTCGAACTTTTTTATTAGCAATATGGCACATTTCGCCTTGCCACTCATCGCTGGGGTTGCTATTGATATATTGTTTCCATGCGAAGGCCATTTCGTTATTTTTAATATCTGGATGAACCCATTCTGGCTTAACCATTGGGTCCCAAACAGATATTGTTGGGTTGATAAGCGGGAGGCGGCGGGCCAGATCTAATCTCCAACCCATCGCCTCTGGATCGTTTTCAATTTGTCCGCATAGATAAACTTTTGTGTTTGATAGATTCATGCGGTTTAAATACAGCTACTTATTAGTCGCATTATCCTCTATATTTCCTTGCTGTTTATGCCCTGGTCTTGAATCTTGTGTCATAAAACCATTTGTGATTTTGGCTTGGTTATATACAGTGCCCTTTCCACCATTTAAGTGTGGGCCGTTGTATGTGGTTTGTTTCTTAGAATCGCCCACAACAGCATTGTTGACCTTTTTCATCTCTGTACTACTAGTTTTTGGGTAATTATGTTCTTTTTCGACCATTTCAGTACTCCTAAAGTGCCACATTTATATTTGCAGTATATACCATCGTTATGTATTAGAACCAACAACAAATTTTGGAGATTAAAATTGAAAACAATCCATATTGTCGAAGATACGCTGCCAATTGCCTGGGAAAAAGCTGTGTTTGAGTGCTGGAGGCATGGTGCAATGTTCCCAACAGAATACGATCAGGCAGATGACCCGAATAGCCGTGATGTAACTGCAATGATACATATCCTGAACCCAATGGCTGAACCACGTATCCATCGAGCATTTCCAGGTGGTTTAGATGATTTAGAAAAGTACAGAGATGAGGTGCTTTTGGGAGTCCATGACCACTGGGTAGACCCATCAGCTGGTAAATGGGAATATACATATCATGAGAGGTTGTTTGAATATGATATTATAGAAAAAGAAGAAGATTGGGAATATGGCAGGTTTAAAGGAACATATTCTCCAAAAGAAAGACTAATAAACCAAATCGAACAATGCGTCAAAATACTAAAAAATTGTGGCCACACCAGGCGTGCCCAAGCAGTCACATGGCAGTGTTGGAAAGATTTAGGCATCCATGACCCAGCATGCTTACAAAGGCTTTGGTTTAGAATAGAAAAGTCGTTATGCAAAACATGCCATAACAATCATGGGTCGGGGCATTGTGCCAATTGTGATAATGGATATATTTCTAAATTAAATATGACTGTCCATATGAGAAGCAATGATGCCTATAAGGCATCATTTATGAATATGTATGCGTTTGTAGAGTTGCAATCATATGTAGCATCACAACTTGGTATAAAAATAGGGGAATATGTTCATATCGTCGATTCGTTTCATATTTATGGTAGTTATTTTGAGGAATTTAAAGGGTTTCTAAAATCCGTCAAAACTAGAACCGCTGAAGAACGAGTGTATACTGATGATTTTGCATATGAATACTTCTTGGAAGGTTGCGATCAGCTTTTGGGTGAAGGCGATATGCCAAAAGACAAAAAGAAGTTGGTACAAAAGCGTAAAGAAGACATAAGGGGGTTTATGTCATAATCCAAATCTGACAAATATATATATATGAAGCGGGTACGTAAGACGAATCAGACTCGTCTGACCAAAGAAATAATAGTTGTTACCAATATTAGTGGGCAAAGGCTGTCATTAATTTGTGGAACTATACCCGCTTCACGAATATTGGTCCATTCTAGAATTCCACACTATGTTGGTGGACTTATAACATTATCTATAGATGAAATTATATATATAGAAGCAACGCGTTTTAATGCCTCGCAAATTAATGATTTTATATTATCTGGCAAAATATCAGCATACAAATTTACTAGCACTATATATGACCCAGATTTTGTCCCGAGTTCATCAAGCTCATCTAGTAGTAGCAGTTCATCAGTAAGTAGCTCCTCATCGAGCATAAGTAGCAGTAGTTCGTCAGTAAGTAGCTCCTCATCGAGCGTAAGTAGCAGTAGTTCGTCGGTAAGTAGCTCCTCATCTAGTGCGAGCAGTTCTTCTAGTTCTTCAGTAAGTAGCTCCTCATCGAGCATAAGTAGCAGTAGTTCGTCGGTAAGTAGCTCCTCATCTAGTGCGAGCAGTTCTTCTAGTTCTTCAGTAAGTAGCTCCTCATCGAGCATAAGTAGCAGTAGTTCTTCAGTAAGTAGCTCCTCATCGAGCATAAGTAGCAGTAGTTCTTCAGTAAGTAGCTCATCGAGCGTAAGTAGCTCCTCTAGTTCTTCGGTAAGTAGCTCGTCGAGTTCTATAGTATCACCACCATACAGTAGTTCATCTAGCTCTAGTATAGTGTCGCCTAGCAGCTCATCGAGTTCTAGCTCTTCGGTGTCTAGTTCTAGTTCGTCAGTAAGTAGCTCATCGAGCGTAAGTAGCTCTTCTAGTTCATCAGTAAGTAGCTCCTCATCGAGCATAAGTAGCAGTAGTTCTTCAGTAAGTAGCTCATCGAGCGTAAGTAGCTCCTCTAGTTCGTCAGTAAGTAGTTCATCGAGCGTAAGTAGTTCCTCTAGTTCGTCAGTAAGTAGCTCGTCGAGTTCTATAGTATCACCACCATACAGTAGTTCATCTAGCTCTAGTATAGTGTCGCCTAGCAGCTCGTCGAGTTCTAGCTCTTCGGTGTCTAGTTCTAGTTCGTCAGTAAGTAGCTCATCGAGTTCTCAAATATCGCCAGCTGGTGCACCTAATGCATTGACGATGGTTAAACCACGTATATGGGCACCAGGCATTAACAATAAGCATCCTCTTTCTAATGGATTAGTAGGTTACTGGCCTTTCTGGGAAGGAACTGGCGACAGAGTAATGAACGTTGCCGACCAAACACTATTTGGGACACCGACTGGCCCTAATTGGGATTGGGAAGGCCAGGCAATGGCGTTGGGGATTGTTGAGGTTGCTAATAATTCTAGGCTAGATGTAAATGAAGTCACTGTTAGTATTTTGGCCAGAAATTATAAAGGGGTGATTACCACTGGCTCAGAATATATATTTTATCGTTCTGGTAGCGGTATCGATTCGTTTGAGCTAGTATGGCAACAAAGCGAGAATCTATTATGGTTCGGCGATGTGACAGGCGGCGATAATTGGCAGACGAACTGGCCTCTAGGTCTTGACCCAGCATCGGGTCGTGACCCGAGAAATTGGTTTATATTAACATGTGTTCGCAAGAGTGGCTATAGCGCTATTTATTATAATGGAGAGATAGGGGCGGAAAATGCCGCTGATACTGCTGGTGATATAGCTGATACTTCCCATCCGTTAATAATAGGTGGCCGGAATGCCGAGACCTCTTATTGGGACGGTTGGGTTGGGATGGCGGCTATGTGGAATCGGGCGTTGAGTGCCGGTGAAATCCATGAGCATGCTAGAGGTTATTATGACCTTATTAAACCAAGAAATAGTATGGCTGTTTTCTCTATGGGTGCTATTGGCGAGGTTGCGGTGCCCTCTAGCTCCTCTAGTTCGTCAGTAAGTAGCTCATCGAGTTCATCAAGTTCATCTGGCTATTCTTCTAGTTCATCGAGTTCTAGCTCTTCGGTGTCTAGTTCTAGTTCTTCAGTAAGTAGCTCTAGTTCTTCGGTAAGTAGCTCGTCGAGTTCATTGAGTACTAGCAGTTCATCTAGCTCTGTTAGCTCATCGAGTACTAGCTCTTCTAGTTCTGGTGTTGTAGCAGTATTTGCATTCGAAAACCTATCTCCTGGTTATGAATACCAAGTTTCTGCTACATGGGACCCAGATACAGTTGGGTCTACTGAAGCAGAATATAGGGTTGTAAACAATGTAAACTCTGATATTTCAAACCTACTTGAAGCTGAAACGGTAGACCAGACAGTGCCGCCGGACGATTATGTTGATACCGAAGGGCCATGGAAAAATATTGGCGACCCTGTTCTAATCCGTGGGCGAACATTAACTGTTGAGGTGCGTGAGAGTGACACCACCAACAATATACAAATTGAACGCATTGGTATATGGGTTAAACCAACTGGTATACCAAGACCTGAATTTAGCATAGAACAAACACATTGGATGTACGCCGGGCTGAATGGGACTGGAGAACAATATACTTATGATTATGGTGCTGGGCCAGAGCCATATAAAATTGGGTCTGATGGGCCATATACGCATTATGTTGATAGAGAGGACCCACTCGCAACAGATAGTGGCAATACTTATGGAACTCCGAGTTTACCTAGAGTAACAATACCACAGACTCTAGCGGCTGGCAGTGTTGTTGAAGTACATGGAGATGGGTATCTTGGGGCAGCTGGGAAGAATTCCGTATATGCAAATGGTACAGCAGAATTACCAGTCTTTTTGCGTGGTACTAGCGATATGGAATTACCAAGGCTCGATAGAGTTCTTAATATAGGTTATTATAATCCATCGTATTATTTGATAGTTGAAAATTTGGATTTAGTAAGTGCAACCTGCAGAAATGATGCGCATCACATTATAATTAGGACTTGCACATGCCGTGATGGTGGCGGAGTATCAATTTACTGCACAGAGTCAACTGACTATATATATGATATCATATTTTATAATAATATCATATATGATAATGGTGATTGGCAATCGGTAGATGAAAATGACATTCATGCTGTTACTGTGAACTCATATGCACGTAGAGTGTGGGTTATAGATAATGAAATGTATCACAATGGTGGCGATTCAATACAAGTTAATGGAATGGACGATGATTTAAGTAGCGATGAATTTATTTATGTCGCTAGAAATACTATGCACCATGAAGGCGAAAACGCTATTGATATAAAAGAGTGCCAAGATGTTGTATGTTCAGAAAATGAGACATATGCATTTGGTAGAGCGTACAAACCGCGACCTGGTGCGACTAATGTTATACATTATAATCCAGAAAGAGTTTGGTTTATTAATAACAGCATCCATGATGGTGAGAATGGCATAGAAACCACTGAATCAACAAACTTTTACGTCATAGGCAATGAGATATACAATATGAGCCATGGTGATGTAGTAGTAGACCCAGATAGTGTATACACCATTGGTGTGGGCTTCCATGCGAGAAATTCAATCAACACTTATTTCATAAACAACACAATAAGTAATTGCGACGTTGGACTAACTGCTGGCTTTAATAATGGCATTAATTTAATAAACAACATCGTAGCCGAGATAACAGATGGAAATTATCACATCAATTTTGAGGGTTCTACTGCCAGCACTTCTGATATGGAATATAATTTATTAGACCCACATAGCGATTCTACCATTAGAATGCTTTGGAGTGGAGTTTATGCCTCAATAGTTGACTTCCAGAATGCTACTGGCAAGGGCGAAGGTTGCATAGAGGGAGACCCCGAGTTTGTTGATTTAGTTAATAATGACTTCGACCTTAAAGATGGCAGTATAATATCGCCAGCTATTAATGCTGGTGCTCCAAGCGGAACTGGAAATGGGTCACTCCAAGAATACATTGACTTGTATTTCTACTTATATGGTGAAGATATCAGTGTTGGTATAAATGGTGTCACTAGGCCGCAGGGTTCAAGGGTCGATATGGGTGCATACGAGGCAATTGACGGTGATTCTGCTTAATCTCCATGTAAGACGTATGATTCTACAATAGCAATAGCTTCACATGCGTCGTCATATGTTAGTTTTGGTAACTTAACACTTTTAACAAGATTTGAGTTTATTCCAGGTCCGCGCACAAGAAACATATGAGTCATTATTGGTTTCCTGTCGCCAATTTCAATATCCACACCGCAATTATCAATGAGCTTAAGTTCTAAATGGCTTAATGGAACTTTTATTTTTCTAGTTATTGGATGGCCATTTTTACCGAGTTTAAGCAACATATTCATACGACTATGTACTTAAATCAGTATGCCTATCAGAAATCTTGCTAATAGCTGCGATGTGGTCTAATTGCTCGAATGATTTTATAAATGGCCAGGTATTATACCGTGTGCAAAATGTTATCGTGTTCCGCACCGGCTTTGGTATATTATTCGCCATCCATGCATAATGTTCGGCTTCATGCTTAAATCGCTTCTCTCTACTCTGGTCTGGCACATCAGGGTTTGTTCCCCATGGATATAATTTGCCGCCAACAGCGGTCATATCACATCCAAATACATAGATATGGTCATAATTCATCCAAACGCCGACTTGTATAGCAGCATATACACTAGACCTGCCAATATACATCCCTTTAATTAAATTCTGACTAAATCCCTTGCCATGTAATGATTTTATCAATGTGGAATTTGGTTTTATTTGTTTAATGGCGGACGAGTTTATTAGTGTGCCATTATATGATGCCCACAATGGTTTGTGTCGTCTTTGTTGTGAGTTATCGCAAAATATCCAATGCTTCGTTGGCCATATGCGATCATCTGGGCGATTTACAGACATAAAATCTATATATGAATATTTTAATAGCTCGTCTAATGCAGCCTCTTTATGGGATGGGCCATTTCCGACAATAATTAGGATTCTATTTACACCTATGTTGCGGAGGATTTTTATGGCCTCGCCATTACTAGTAGCTGACCGCCTATTCACAGGCTGCCTTTTGCCGCCTATGCGTGCCCTAGTATTGGGTAGTTGCCTTATGGTGCGTTTTGTAGCCAATGAAGTGGTGCGTCTAGATGTCGCTTTTATTTTCCGAGGATTCGGCGATATTACTTTGCCTGGTTGAGGTGGTTTAGCTACTATTGATTTTACAGGTGTTGGTTTCAGCCTATGCTTTAAGTTTGAGACGATCGATGCTTTGGCTGGTCGCACAGGGTGTCCTGCAATAGACTTGACACGAATAGTTCTGTTATGTTTTAATTTTGGCATGGCCAATAAGACTCTTCGATACGCGAATACTATTGAAATCTGGCAATTTATTCCCGCATACTAACTGTTCTACTAATTGCGATTTATGGTCGCGATTGCGCTTCTCTTTATTTTTAATGGAATACATAATTCTAAAAATAGCAGTTGTCAATAAATTAAACGCTGGTGCACGACCAGGTTCCATTCGTAGCTTATTTCTATGTATTTTTGTAAGCGTGTGGGCGAATGCTTCTTGGATTAACTCGTTCTTCACATCATCATTTGGTGGTCTGAAATTTAATGCTACGCCACAACAAATTTTATAGACCATCGATGTCAAACCATGCCAGCTTTCTTCTATGGGAACCTCATGTGTATAATTGTCATCAACGAGGCGATGCGCCAACGTTAAGTCTAATGGGTAAAAACTAGCTTTAGTTGCATTGTTTAAATCGTGGGCACTAATTATGTCATTATCAGCAGTAAATGAATATTGCTGTGTAGATGCCACACAATGTTTTAGGCAATTGTTATATTGCGTGAACAATAGCCCAGTGTTTCTAATGTCGTTCAGTTCAGGAGTTCTATATGCAAGCATGAAAGCAAGCCATGTTGATTCTAGTATTTTTGGATCGCAATATTTTCCCATATAATTTAAATACCTAATAAAATTTTTTGATGCACGGAGACGCTAATGTCACGGTTGATGCAATTGTCTGAACTATATATTAGAGGTTCTCTTGCAACCCAGACAATGGGTAATTTAACACAAACACAAATAAAAGAAGTCGATAAGATAGTCAAGATGATAATGGCTGACCCCGTGTTGGCAGCAGATAAATTCGAGTTTATAAAACAACTTGGCAATACTATTCGCAGTGACTATAAGTCAGATAGAGATGTGGCCGAGCAGGAATTCCGTATTGCTGTGTGGCGTGCTACAGTTTATCTATTGCACCATAGGAATTATACATATCACTGTACATTATGTGGCGAGGTCGAATATACCACCTCGACAAATAAAAAGAAGTCTTTTGATAGGCAATATAAGGTGTGTCCATATTGCACACGAACATTCTTAAACGACCAAGTAGCATCACTTAAGAAAGAGTCGCATGGATATTACTTGGTAGATGGAGATGGGGAAAGAATTAGTGAATTTTTCCGCAAAAGAGTCGACATAGAGAAGATATTACAATCGCCCATAAAACCTATACTTGGCAATAGAAAAGTGGCTGACCCACATAAGATTTTGGACGACAAAGAACAACGTGGCAAATGGTATTCAGTATGGGTATGGAACTACTTTAGACAGATATTGAATGAGAATGCGATACGAACCCACAACAAGCATCAAGTCAATATCTCTGGGCCTGCACATACTGTTGCTGTGTATGAACTAATAAATGAATTTAAAAGGCTAGGCCATAAATATTATGTAGATGAATCCAGTATCAACAACAGTGAAGTTGAAATATTAGCTAGCATTATGGCCTTGGAGTTAGATTGGAGCAAGTTCATAATCTCCATGATATATAAATATAAGAATTATGATGTGGAGATTACTCCCACATTTTTCTCGGTAAAAATTGTTGCTAAGGGTGTATCGCCTATCATTGAATCTACTATTGTTACAGAAGACCCTGTAATAATGCTCAGTATGAACACACCTAAAAATAGTAGTGGCAATGATGAATCTCGTAACTGGTCAGATACATTAGAATCTAATGCGAATAGAGACAATATATCGCACGACATCAGTGTGGATGAAGACGACTGGATGACAGTTGCTTATAATAACTTACAAGACTATATCAGCAAAGCAATTTTTAGAATCTATTCACAGCGCGGCCCAATCTGGGATGAATTCTCTAAGCGATATGGTGCTAAAGAAGCAGCCAAATCTCATATCGCAAAATTTTTGGGGGTTTCAATTAAAAAAGTAGAAGAGCATAAACGAATTATAAAAAATATCTGCAATGCTATGAGCCCAGATAATAATGACAAAACTAAATATTTAGTCGGATGCGGCGACATGGTGTTAATTATGCCAGATAACACCGCCCACATTGGGTCAGAATGTGGGTGCATCGAAAACTTTACTTCTGATGGAGAATGGACCGTTGGCGCTGTAATTACTATTAAACATGGATTTATAAAAGTAGACGGGCGGCAGAAGCTAGTTAAGGCATGCGAGTGTTGCTTTGAACATAAAAGATAATATACAGACAACATGGTGGGAAGATAAAGATGGCAACAAAGTCTATCCAAATTTTAGCTATGGAATAGTTGTGCCAAAAGATGCTGTATATTACCATCATATCGGCTGCGATGTGACGCACGTTACTTATAGGCTAGATACACAACCAAATTCAAAATCTATTTTAATCAACACTACTAATAGTACATGGTCGGAAGACTTAGTGCTAGGCATGGTTAATTCAGGCGATTATGGGTTAAAGCAAGCTATAATTATAGTTGGCATAGCTTGTGAACGGTGTTTGAATGCACTTAGATTTGAGTATGTTGATAGAGCATGTGGTTATGAAATATATAGTAAAGAGTGGGAATTATGCAATACTGAATGCGACTTTTGCAAGCATCTCAACCCAGGAAAGTATGTCCGCGTGAGATTTAATTGAACTTCGTTTCTGGTCGTATAGTTCTAGGTCTTTCATAGAAATCGGTGCCTTGAGGGCCTAGGTGTTGGAATCCCATTTGGTCTGCTTGTGGTATCATGCGAATAATCCCAGCCTCATTTTTCCCAAGCACTCGAACTATCCATCCAATAATGTCTCTTGCACTTCTTCCTTGCCGCATAGCCTGTTCTTCTTCTCCCTCAACAACTACCATTCCAGATTCAAGTTGCTGGGCTAGTTCTTGAAGCTGTGAATGTTCAGTCTCACCTAAATACATTCGCTGATTGCCCAAAATAAATAAATTCCAACCAATTCTGGCGAAACCATTAGTTGGGTCTACTTCTATAGCATGCGGGATTATCTCCAACTTACCATTTAATTCTGGCACAGATTCAACCAAGTCTTGAATCTGTGGTGGATATACTTTTTTGTCGAAATTCTCATGGAAACCTTTGGTAGAGAAATAACGTATTAACAACCTTTTTGCTAGTTCTGAATTGAAGATATATTCTAAATTATCAGAAAGACTCATAAATCACCTCATTAATATATTTGAATTATTTCAAAATCTCTGATATGCGAGAGAATCTATCCTCTCTGATTATTTTGATTTCTGACGGCATAGCACTACGCATATCTGTGCGTTGGCTTATAACTAATATAGTATCAACTTTATCAGCGAAGTCACTCCTTATTATATCCGCCAGTATTTCGGCACCAACTACATCTAACCTGCCATCGACTTCATCGAACACCAATAAATTACAATGCCTACCATACATTAAGGTATGTAAATCGAATATAGCAAGCATCATCGCCACGTCAAACCTCTTGCATTCGCCACCACTAAATGATTCATATCCCCAATATTCATTTTTGATGCCTAATGCGTTTGTGAATTCTATTTTGAGGTCTAGCTTGAATTTCTCTAAATAATATGCAATCCTATTATTTAAGTAGGGAATATATTCAGATAACATATAACTTTTTATCTTTCGCCTATCATGATATGCTCGATAAATATAATTTATATGCAAAATGATTGTATCAAATTTCGCGATTTTATTATTTATAGTGGATAATGACTTTTTGAGTGCACCAAGTTTGGTTTTTAATGTGTTTATAGTATCATCATAGTGGTTTTGTTCGGACGATATTTGTTCTATCAGCTTCTGCTCTTGTGTTATTTGTTTTTGCAGTTGAGTTTTTTTACTTAATAAATTTTTAGCTTCGACCAAACTCATAGTTGGCTTTTTCTTATTGGCAGCTTCAGCTACTAACAAGATTGATGCCTTTTTGCGTTCGGTTGCTTTGCGATTTTCTTCTGCCTGTGCTTGCAAAGCAGTTATTTTTTGTTGTGGCGTTGCGATTTTGCTAGCAACATGTCTTGCGCTGATAGGTTGCTCGCACGCAGAGCATACCGATTTTTTGCCTTGCCATTTGTTTATAAGTGCCTGGTTGTTTTGGATGTCTCTACTTATGTTATTAGCAACCCACTGTAAATCTTTTACTTTGTCTCTTTGCATATCAATTTTGCGAGATATCTCCTCCCAGGTTCTCCAGTGCTGTTCTAATTTTTCTATATCAACATCAGGGATATTTGTTATTTGTGCTTGAATATCTGATATTCTAGATAACACACTGCTGATTTTACCCTGTTTAATTTGGTCAAATTGTTTTGATGCTGTAGAAAAAGATGTTATTTCTTCAGTATGCCTATCGATATCACCCTGTATGCCATCGGCTTCCCATTTAAGTTTCTCTTGTTCCGACTTCGCAATATCTAATCTGGATTTAGCAGCCGATGCATATAATTTTATTTTGTCGAGATGGAATTCACGTTCTAGTGCTTCTTTACGCTTAGTATCAGATATTTCCATCCATGATTTGCCAAATTGCGAAAAAAATGTAGAACCACAAAATATATCCCAATCAAGGCCCAGTAAATTATTTAGGCGTTGTTGTTCCATTGTAGTGGTGCCAAGCGATATATCTTCGCCATCTTTGATTAGCAATAAGTCGTTGTGACCAGAGAGGTTCCGTGTGCGTCTAAGCACATCGCCATTACAAAATTCGATTTCAACAAGGCAATCTTTATTAGTAAAGAAATTCACCACTTTGTTGCCTGGGTTTGGAATTCTCATAGTACGACCGAATAAGCACCACAACATCGCTTCTATGATTGCACTTTTACCGGCACCATTGCTAGTCTTTTTTGGGTCGACATCGGCATGGTCGACCACCTCGCCTGTTATTAAGCATGGACCTAGGTTATTTAAGTTTAATTTAGTATCATAGTCGCCATACGACCAAAAGTTTTTTAATCGTATATTCTTTATTTCAAGCATCAATATAGCTTTCTGAATATTGTCTATCGCCATCGGCGACTATCGTACTGTTTAATTTAGATAATAAGGTTGCATTCAAACCTTTTATGCCATCTTTATCTGCTTCCACGAATCTTTTAAACAATTCATCTGCATTAGCAGCAGCATCCTTCGCTGCTATAATAACTTCTTTTTCTTCTTTAGATGCCAGATGCATCCACCTAACGTCTTTTGCGCCTAAATTCTGCAAAGTTTTTCTAATTTCCGAAAGCTGGTTGTGTGTATACTCTTTTGACAAAGCGATGCGTACTACATTATTGTCTATATCTGCCTTATGTGTGTTTTTTAATTTAGAATCGTTTATAGTAACGAATTGTGGTGGGGCTGTTTTATCGCCATCACCCCACAAATTCACAAATTCATGGTCACGCATTGTTGTGTCGAAGACTATAAACCCATGGTCGCAATCACCTTCATCAAATCGAAATGGCACTGGACTGCCAGGATACCACACGTTCTGGCCAACTTGTTGCGGAATATGGAAATGGCCAGTATAAATCCTATCAAATGGTGACTCTGAAAATTCAACAACAGACCAAGATTTCAACAGAAAGCATGCATTTAATGTAGATGATTTAACCCCAATATGTGTGAGTAGCACATCACCATCTTTGTGTTGTTTGTGTATGTCGTCTAATGCAGCCATATAGTCCGACTCATAATGGATAAACGGGAGAATCCAAAAACGAATGCCGTCTAAGGTCAATGTCGATATATCATGATAGCTGTTTAAGTATCGCGACAATGGTCTCAAACCGTTTATTTTCCATGAGTTTTTTAGGTACATGTCGTGGTTGCCTGGGAATGTTATTACACTAATCCCATATTTTGCATCGGTTTCTATCAAAAAGTCAACTAGGAAGTTTAAATCCTCTATCCTAACTTGTTCACGGTCATGCAATAAATCTCCCAATATCATTATGTGTTTTATGTTATTATCAATACAATGTTGTCTTATTTTGCGCAAGCCCCACATAATATCTTGGAGTTTCCCAGGGATGCCAATATGCACATCGGCTGTTATTGCTATCTTCATAGTTGATTAAATACTAAAAAATAATATGGTGATCAGTAGTTAAAAGACCGTGCTTTATCCTATTTGTTTTGATGTATTAAAATAGCGTGCTAAAGAACTAGCCGACTGGCCACCCCAACATGAAGCAATGATTTTTCACTATTTATAAGGTACTCCAATGGACAATATAATCTTGACCGATAGTGTTATTCTTGATAAATTCCCGTTTGAAGAGCCACGTGATGGCCAAATAGAGACTGTAAAATGGATAGTGAATCAATTTCATGATGGCAAAAAATTTGTTATTTTAGAAGGGCCATGTGGGTGTGGCAAAAGTGCGATAGCGGCGACTGTCTCATCATTTTTTGACTCTGTATATTGGCTCACAATAACAAAAATCCTACAGGACCAACTATCTAAAGATTTTGGCGAACATGGTAAGCACGATAAGCTGCTAATAGATTTAAAAGGCAGAAATGCTTATGAGTGTACTTATAAGCCAGACCCCATGCTACACAATGCCAAGTCTATCAAGAAATGGAATGAAACCAAACCGCACAATTGTGCTGATGGGTTTTGCAAGCGGAAAGGGAAAAGCCTATATTCATCGTGTTTGCAAACCAAAATTTGCCATTATTTTAATCAAGTTGAGAAATCTGTGGCATCTAAAATATGCCTTATGAACTTCGCTAGCTTCTTACATCAAACAGCATTCACTAAACGGTTCGAGCCAAGGTCGCTGTTGATTTTAGATGAAGGGCATAATATAGAGTCACAGTTAATGAATTTCGTCTCTATATCAATATCAGATTTGGAGTTCAATGGCCTGAAATTCCCAAATAATTATAGCCCACAAGATTATGCAGTGTGGTTAAATAATAATGGCATTATAAAAATTCTCACTGATAAATTAAACGCTGCTCGAATCGCAGAGGATACTCGGAAGGCAGATGAACTAGACTCAGTGATTAGAAAACTTGAACATTTCATAACAGAGATGTTCAAGAAAGACCACAAACCATGGGTTGCAGAATATGCAAAATTGCAAAATAAGGTGAACAGTAGAGTTACATTCAAGCCTGTATTTGTTGATAATTACGCTCATGACCTTTTATTTAGCTGGGGCATGAGTGTTTTAATTATGTCTGCCACTATTTTAGATGTTAATGTAATGTCAAGGTCGTTGGGAATTGAGAAAAAGGATATCGCAGCCAAACGGATGAGTAGCAAATTCCCAGTCGAAAACAGACCAATATTTTTTAATCCCGTTGCTAAGGTTACTGGCGGCAAGAGGAATATGCCACAGTGGTCTGGTCAATTAGTTAATGAAGTCAATAAAATAGCGAAAAAACACACAACACAACGTGGTATAATCCACACGCATAATTTCTACATTGCTGAGATGTTGATAGATAGTTGCAACTCAGATGTCAGGCGTAGGTCATTGTTCCAAAAAGACTTCCGCAATAAAACAGAAATGTTAGAACTTCACTCTAAATCACCTGATACAATTATTATCGCCCCAGCAATGCATGAGGGCATTGACCTGATCGGGGAATTAAGTAGATTCCAAATAATATGTAAGGTCCCATTCCCAAACCAGTTCGAAGATAAACAATTAGCAGCAAGAATGGAGGAGGACCCGCAATTCTACGAATGGCTTACGGCACTTAAATTAGTCCAATCTGTCGGGCGTAGCGTCCGCAGCAAAAATGATTGGGCCAAGACTTACATCATTGACAGTACGTTTAGATGGTGGTACAATAAGAATAAGAGAATCTTGCCTGGGTGGTTCAAAGAGTCTGTGATTATAGACTAGTATATTCAAATATATAGAAAATGGAATTTACACTAAACGAAAAATTAGACATAATCTCTGGGAAGCCATTTGGTACGGCTTCTATTTTCGAAGCGCAGTCTATAACTATTGATGACCCGACTGAATTGGGTTTAGACAAGCGGCTGGGGATTACGCGAGAGTGGAAACGCTATAGTGATGGGCTTCGGCGTATCGAAAAAATACGGGATGCCTCTAGGGCAAATGGGTTGGACAAAGAATTCCGCGACCTAATCCAGGCATCTGTTAGCAGAGATATTGATGAAGTATCTATCGAAAACCCACTAACATATACTGAAGTGCATACTATTCTTATGAATCTTCAGCAGGAGCATTTTGACGAAAAGGTTCGGGAGCGGGAACATGAGTTAAAAACCCAAATTCAAGTCCCCCGTAAAACAGCTAGTAGAGAGCTGAAAAATGCAGTTGCATTATTAAAAGACGAAGCGAAGGGGCATTACAGCGGGCCTGATTTAAGCATGATGCAACTTCTAAATCCGAAAAATATAGACCCAAATGTCCCGTTGAAAATGTTTTCTGCTGACCCAGAAGGCAAGAAGCAGGTGATTGTATTAGATAATAACCGGAGCTTGATTGACCAGTTTAAAGATATTGTAGCAGTTATAAGTCGTGGCAAGTATCTTGATTTATCAGAAAAGATGAGAAAGACTTTTGATGCAAGGGTCATAATTCTCAGCCATTATTGGCCGCACCTAACTCAAGGCCAGGTGAAGTATACTGCTGCATTGTATACTATAAGGAATATCGCCGACGAAATCACAGACCGAGAAGTAGAACGGGCTGATGAATTGAAAAAGAAAAGAAGACGTGAAAAACGGTCAAAACAACCCCAAAAATAATACTGCATTCTCTCACATGTATATAAAATAACGTTATATGACCTTATTTGAGAGAACATCATGAATCACACAGTTACGGTAGAAGAATGGGTTAAAGCAAGATTGGGGACGGAAGTTATTGAGCTTCCTAAATTAGCGGTCGAGGAGCAACTTAGAAGATATGATGAAGCTGGATCTGGTATTGGATTTATATTACTCTTAGAGATGGTTACTGCAGACGCTGATGGTGAATATCCAGAGGCCACGCAGTTTAATTTAGCATCAGTACCTGCAGTTAAATTGTGCGGAAGTTGGATGACTGTAGATGATGAAAACCTCGCCGATATCCTGGCGGGTGTGGTCAGATTAGTCGCACCGACTCAAGATGTACCTAATACGACCAATTAGTAACCGATAGGCGAGGTAACAGATGGAAATCGAGCATAATGTAGATGGCATACCATGTTCAGCCGACCATATTGAATTATTGAAAAAGAAAATAAGCGGTTGGTTAAGGCAAAGCCGATATCGCAGCAGAAAATCGAATATAGAAGTTGATATCGATTATCAGGATGTTGTGGATATTTATAATAATGAAAATTTCAGATGTTCGTATTGTGGTGAATTAGCAGATAGTCCTGACCATCCATTTCCTATAAAAGAAAAAGGACCATGTGTTCTTGCAAATGTAGTGCCTTGCTGCGATAGATGCCGCAATAAAAAGAAGAATCATAGCTTGATGAGATTTTTCCAAGATAATCATATCACTTCTGACCAACTATCAAGATTAATTAAGAAGTTAGTAAAGCGTAAAGGTGGTAGGCTTTTATTAGCTTATATGAAAAATAATTTCGCCAATGATAGTAAAGGTAAAATTGAAATTAGTGATTAGATGATATGGTCGTTATATCCTTCAGATTGGCCGTGAAAAGTTCCAGTTTTTGACCAATTATATGGTTTCGTCTTCGCAGATTTATTATACCATCGCGATTTGAAACGACCTAAATGTTCATCTTTATCCCATACCTTCTTTTTCTTAGCTATTGGCTGGCCGCGATGTAGTTGCTTAAGTTTCATAAATTATATTTGATATGTGTACAATTTTCCTCGCAACATTATCGTGGCATAACCACCTATGAATGACATACAAATCAACACAGAAAATTTAAAACCAATCCGCATTTTAGACCCTATTGGTGTATTACGCGACGGATATCTATTAATCGACCCTAAACCAGATAAATCAGGTTTGGTTAGCATTTTAGACCCAGTGCAGAATTCGATTTTTAAGATAAATCCAAATCGCGTAGAAGAAGCGTCGACAAATGGCAGTCTAGCTGCTATCAGTAATGGGGCAGCAATTGCCGCATGCCCAATATGTGGAGGTGTGCGTAAGATAACTGGGGACGATGGCGAGTGTGCGTGCGGCAGTTTCCGAGTCAGAATTAGTGGGAAAAACAAACGAGCCAATTCAGAAAGCCATAAAGTTGTGGAGAAGGCAAAAGCGTCTGTTGTTGACCTCTCAGTTTTAGCAACTAAAGGTGAGTTATGGATGAAATCTGGCATTAATTTTGACCATGACATGCAAGTTGCTGCATTCAGTTATCGCATCGGCGATAACTATATATCATTTAACTTATATAACCAATCGTTCGGGGCGAAAGTTGACCCTGTGAAAAAATTAGTAGATAACCCCAATGCTTGTTATAAAATAAAAAGCATTAAGAAATGGCGTGAAAAACTGCAGAATAAGGGCTATGAAAGATTTCATAATTAGCTAACAAGCTTTTCAATGTTTAACGCGATGTGGTTAAGTCGTTCACGTATCAAGCCAGCTTCAGTTTGGCTCGCTTGGCTTGCATTACGGGATTCTACCGATTGGCCAGAAATAATCTCTAGTTGTTTTAATATGGCTTCATGCCTATACTCAGCAATTCTTAAAGATGCTTGTTGTAATTCTATATATCGTGTCATGGCCTCTGACAGCTTCATCATGTTCTCGACTATCTTTTCCTTGTTTCTATTACAAGCATTACCTAATCTATCTATGTTGTCGCATAACCCTTTTAAATCATCATTGCCCATAAGAGACCCCTGCTTTGGCCGCCACAATCTATCACCTAGTTTAATCAATAAAAACACCAACCCACAAATACCAGCAAATGTTATAGCGGCCGGTAAAGTTACCTCTATATGCGGGTTTTCATTGACAACATCTGTTGCTTGCGCTAGCAAATATATCATAATATTCCTTTATAGTACATTTGCCAATTATTCATTGCGGTTGTAAATATTGTATTAACATGCGTCACGGTATGGTAGACAGAGATTTGAAGTATTATGGCCCATATAAATTTTCAGAACCACGGAATTTTACTGTAATTCCCAAGGTCACAAGTGCCTGTGTTATCGACATGAGGGCCATAGAATTTGAACGCTTAACTATCCCAGATATCTCTAATGTTAAGACCCTAGATATTACAGACCCAAATAATAATAATATCTTCTTTTATGTTGTATTATATAGGGGCAGAATACAATCGTCAATACTCACTAATGGGGAAATATACTTCCCCGTTAATAACATAGCAAATGCATTATCTCTAACACTATTAGATAGACAATTGATTATGGATGTAGTTGGGGAGACAATAAGTGAACTATTTTAATATAAATACCAATATAAATAAAATTGATGGGTCTTTCATAAGCTCACGTAGAAAATTTCGCAACATTAGGAAAATAATTCCAAAATTACTTGAATCCGGGCTTAAGCAGTCTGAAATAGCTAGAAAATATCACCGGCGATGGTTTCAGTAGTAGTAAGGGAAAATAAATGCAAAACATAAAGGAGAATGGGTGTCAGCATTATTTTTCTGCTGACACCCATTAGGTATTTCAATCACTACAATATTATAAAATATTGTGATAGGCCGTTTGAAACACTAGAACAAATGAATAATGAACAATTGGCTAATATCAATGATGTTGTTGGTAGAAATGACACATATTGGCATTTAGGCGACTTTGCTTGGACAAACCCAAATGTTTTTCTGGATGCTATTAACTGTAATGACATAAGAATTATTGTTGGAAACCATGATAAGTCTCTATTGAAATCACAACTAGGTAGCAAGGTGAAATTATATTATGGGTATCTTGATACTAAAATAGAATCACAAAAGGTCACCTTATGCCATTACCCAATGCTGTCATGGAATGCAAGTTTCCATGGTAGCTGGCATTTACATGGGCATGTCCACGGTATGATATCGCAGCCTCAAAAATGGTCTATGGATGTTGGGGTTGACACTGTGCAATACGCACCTATATCTTGGGAGCATGTAAAAACATATATGGAGCGGTATAGATAAAAAATATCCAGAAATTGTTCGTCAATTACATCGACTCACAACGGTAGCGAATTTCTTTAGCTACTTCTTTCTCAACCTCTTTTAGATTCATTGGGTCTATTAGCTCTTGGCCTAGCCGTAAATAAAGCTGTTGTTTATTGAATTTATATGTTTCAGCATTAAATTCAATGCCGTCAATATAATCCGATGTAAATTGATATGCCAAGAACCGCCTAACCACCATAACTGCTTTTATATATGGTTTTATGTCTGGGTTGTATGGGAACACCACATATGTCAGTATTCTAGCTATAGACCATTGAGGAAGCTGCAATGGTGCGAAATTTAGAATAAAAAAACAAATATCCTCTGTTGACATGTAATATTTAATACATCCAACAATTTTCTATAGGTTTAATAATAATTTTGTTGTATTGTAGAATAACAAATGCTGAAATACGTAAACCAAGATATTACAAACATAGCACATCAAACCGTTATCGCACATGTCTGCAATAATATTGGGCATTGGGGCGCTGGTGTTAGTGGTGCGATAAGTAGTAAATGGCCACTAGCAGAGTCAAGATATAGGGAATGGTATAAATCCAAACAACCTGCATTTGGACTCGGCCGGGTTCAATTTATAGAGTACGATAATGTTTATATAGCAAATATGATAGCACAATCTGGGACAATCAATAATAAGGTTGGGCATCAACCCCCGATTAGGTATAGTGCATTGGTATCTGCTATGGCACAAGTGGCCAAATTCGCAAAACAGAAAGCTGTCTCAATAAGCTGCCCGAAATTCGGATGTGGTTTGGCTGGTGGAAATTGGGATGTAATTAAAGCGTTGATAATAGAATTATGGGTTCCAGTTGTAAGCAATGTAAATATTTATCATTTATGATACCCCACACAAAAATATGCCATGTTTAGAATATTAGTTAATCAAGATATCAATATTAAACCTGTGATTGGGCTATTGCATTTTAATTATATTCCAATCACATGGACATCCTTGTTAAAAGGTGGCAAGTTAACATATGATGGTGGCGCTGCATATAACAATATTGAATCTAAGCTTATTGAGCAAGCTATACATGCCCCTACTGTGCTTGACATAAGCCATATAAGCCGCTCTAATACTGGGCGACACAATATTGCCGAATTATTAGATATTTATCACAGCTGTTCCGGTCACAATTCTCAAGTAGGATTTTGCAGCCTATGGCCAACACCAACTAAAGCATTTACAACAAAACAAATAGTAGAGTCAATTGAGGGTACGTTTAAACAGAATAGATATGGCCAACCTAATATTTTAAAGCTGTTGCAGTTTATTACGTGCTGGGCACATCCCTATACAGCAGCATGGGATGAATGGGAAGAACTACTTCATACGTCATTCAACAAAGCGTCTAAATTTTATAAACCAGTTTATGTTGATATGACATTATCATACCACGCATCATCCAAAGTGCTATCAGGTAAGTTGATAGAACCTTTACGACTCGAAACCGCAATTAGACAAGTTTATTCGGCTGGGTTTGATGGTGTTATTTTGCGGCACAACAAAATGATTGATGTTGAATATTGCGAAGTCATATTATCAGCTTTGAATCAAATCAACGAGTGAACGTATTTAAGTATTATGTGCGCTAAAATCGACGACATGCATCTAATTGGCTTTGATAATGCAGATTCGCGAATCATATCCGCCAAAGTTGGCACAATGATTGGGTATAAAGATGGCAAAGAAGCGGATTTATTGGACCCAGACGTATTAGTAATGTTCAAAGTATGGTGTGAGACGCCGCACTCCATCTATTTCGAAGTCAGAACAGATGGAGTGGATTTTTATACATATGAGACTACATTATTATCACGACATGATAGTAGCATAATAATAGACGCAATTAATAAATATTGTGAAAGCAATATGGAAGATTGGGACCCATTTGCAGCAGGTTTAAATAGATACAACTTTAAGAACTGTACTATTGTAAATGGCAAATAGATTTTGAATCACCTATTAATAACAATGCATCTATGACACACTTATCACATAAATAAAAGTCGCATAAGTCTTCTTCAAGGGTATTTTCGAGTCTTTCAGCATCATCTTTTGTTATACAACTAGTTGTAATTGGGTTGCCACAATAATTACAATTTTTGTTCAAAGTCACAGAAATGATACCTTCAGGCATGTCGCACTCCGTTAAATTATTAGGTATGACTTCATAATTGTCTTTTATGCTGTTGTGTGTTACAAAGATAGGACAATAATATAAATACAAATAAAAAACTAAAGATTATTGTGCTTCAATAATCTGGACATTGGACAACTATTGCGAAGTTGGAGACATAATGAGAATACCATTTTGCTGGAAGTGTGCAAGCAGGGTGTGTGAAGACACCAAAACGAATTCGTTTGTTTTGGTGGGATGCAAAGAAGAACCTAACATCAAGTCTTATGAGGATGCAAAGAGTATATGCCCGCTTCTAAAAAAGGATTCACCACCTACGCTTGTTCCGGATTAAGCTGATCGTCGCTGGATCGACATTATGCATGTCCGCCAATTTAACCCCTGACTCTTTTGAACTTCGTATTTTAGCGACTTGTGCTTTGGTTAACTTAGATTTACCGTTGGTTTCACCTTTTGGGCCTTTGGCCAAACCTTTATCGTAAGCGTGTTTAGTGTTTTCTGAGGCATCGGCAAATTCTAAATTATCTCCGTTATTATTAGATTTATCGCCATCTTTATGGTTCACATATCCCTTGCTATCTGGGTTATCCATCCAAGATTGTGCAACGAGATCATGCACATATCTAAATGTTGGTTCCCCATCTTTATATAGCACAACAGTCCTGTAGCCATCTTCATTAGTAGATGGGGAGATTTCACTATGCCCATTCTTGAGCTTCCTAAATACACGTCCATTCCTAGAAACAACATACTCGTTCTCGAATCCGGATATTCTTTTGCATTTCATTATATTATATATTTGGTTAATCGGCATCAAAAATATAATATGGGCTACCCAAACACACCACAAGATGTAGCTGACCAGATGAGTGGTAAATTTACCGCTGAGCAGGCCAAAGAAGTTGGTAATGAAATGGGCATTGATTGGGGCCAATATGACTTAGAAGAATTCCGCATGGGGATGGAAGTGGAATTAGAACACGGGACTAAAGATGAGCAGACTAACGTTACTGATGATGATTTAGTAGCGACTGGCAAAATCGCTCTTGCCCATCTCAAAGAATTGCCAGATTATTACACAAGACTTGCAAAAATGGAATCAGCTGGCAAAAAAGCAAAAGAGAGTGGTTAAAACATCTCTTTTGTGAAGCTATTGAACATAAAATCCCTATCGCCTTCAGTAAACCACACACATTCCCTCCAATAATATTCGTGCTCAGGCAATGATGACAATCTTTTGCCCCGCCACCCAAAAACATACCCATCATAGTTAAAACCAATATCTATCGGCAACCAATTTCCAAGAGGCATAATGCATGCCCAAAACAACATAGGCATGGGGTCGTTTGGGTTTGCTAAATCTTTTTCATATAATCGACCTTTTTGGTCATAGGCCACTATATCAATATTTCTAATGCAATCGATATGGACTGTCCTAACGGGTTTGAATTTTCTCCAATTAATCTTGCGCACAATACTAAAACACATTAAAACAATTATTCGCAGTATTGTTACAATAGGTTGGTAGTTTCTGTCAACAATATTCGGCGGCACTAATAGCAGGAGCGAGAAAAATGACAGCAGAAATGATAATATGGCTATTATGGTGGTTACTTGTGGCACATGTCATTGCTGACTGGTGCATTCAAGGCGACTATGTGGCTACTAATAAAGGGAAACATTCGATAATAATGTTAGCACATTGTATTGCTTGGGCTGGGATTGTTTGCATACCTTTAGCAATCTTTAAAGTCTTAGTGTGGCAAAAGATTCCCTTCCTGGTTGTCGGGCACTTCGTTATTGACAGCTGGAAGGTACAACAACAAGATAACACGAAATTCCTCAGGCATTTGTGCATAGACCAAGCATTGCATATATGCCAACTACTAGTAGTTGCATTTTAAAAGGAGAGTTTAAAATGTTATTTAAATTTGAGGCAATAGATTCAACAGGCGGCACAATTATGGATACTATCCGAGCCACAGATAGATTAGAAGCTACTGCGAAAATTAGAGCAAGAGGTGTGTTTCCACGTCTAGTAGAGCCGGTTATAGAGCCAGACGCATCGCCTAAGCGTTTGGGTGAGAACCAATTAACAGAGCAAGAAAAAGCAATTAATATAGCTATTGATGTGGTGGAGCAGGCTGGACAGCACGAGTTGCTCACCGAAGCAGTCTGTCTGCTTAAAGATGCACGCAACAAGGTCGCAGGTTGGGCTGATTCGGAGGTGCATCGTGGATAAACCCACGAATAAGCCAATCATAGCGTCTAGACATGCTGCTGAACGGTTTAAAGAGATTATGCCAGATTTAGCTAGAATAAATGTTTGTGGCATAATGCGGGCAATGTATTACCAAGGCGTATTATGGGGTGGTGGACAAGCTTCTGATGACTTTCTTGTTATGTCACGTTGCGAAAAAACCAATAGTAATGTAGTGTTTGTTTGTGCCCCGACGCCTGATGTGATTGTCATAAAAACCACATTACGACCAGACCACGCTAGGGCTAATATTTCGTCAAGAATAAAAAGTGGTGCTAAGCGTTCTAAATTCTTCAACAATAAACACGATAGGCGAAAAGATGTAGACCCAATAGAAAAGAAAAAACGTGTTCGGTACAAACGCAAGAAATCAAAGGCCGCTTCTCGTTTTAACGCATTAGAGATTACATAATCATGCCAGAAAGAAAACCAGCCTTTATAAAAGTTGGCCGCAGCGTCTTTAATCTATATGAAATCATAGAAATCAATCTAAATTATAACCACGAGCGTGATACACAATATGAATTCGAAGTTCCCGACGGTAGCATTGTATTAGAGTGCCAAAATGATAACACAACCTGGTGGGCACCTGATAATTTCGATTCTAAGGATGAAATTGCTGATGTGGACTTTCTAAGGCGGATATTCAGCGATAGGAAATTTGCTGAGAAATTTGGTATTAATTTAATATGCCGAGAAGAGCATATTAATAATATTAGGTCACTAGAAACATAAGTTATGATTAAAATTCCACAAATAGTAGACGACCCCATTTTTGCTATCGAGTCGGTTGAATTTTATAGAATTGAAGATAATCATTTTTTAGATGTTACAGACCCATCTGTTGTGCCGAATGTGTTCCTATTACGCATGGAGCAAATATGCCCATATGATATATTAGTGGACGAAGATATAACTGGCTGCCTAATAGTATATTATGGGCGTAATGGAATTCATTTTATTGACGACCCAATAGACCACACAACCCATTATCATCTTGGTTTTTTGGTGGGCGAATTTGTCGAAGACATGCGAATAAGACCAGAAATTCTAGCAAGTCGGGAAAACATTATAAAAGCAATAGCCGCAATGGGCAACTAAAATCCCATATTGATGGGACCCAAGAAAATCAATCCATAATTTAGGATATATTATGACAGAAGAAGATTCCAGACCTGCCACCCGAGAGCATATTGACCATGTACAAGAACTTCTTTTTAAAATGGGAATCGCATTAACTGCGAGGCGTCCTATCCATGATGCCTCTAAGTTACAAGAACCCGAGCTTTCGACATTCAACGAGTATACTCCGAAGCTCGCCGGTTGCACTTATGGGTCTGATGAATATCAGAAGTACTTGAAAGCTATGAAGCCTGCCCTAGACCACCACTACGCCACTAATAGGCATCATCCGGAGCATTTTGAAGATGGTGTTAAAGGTATGAACCTTATTGATATCGTTGAAATGCTGTGCGATTGGAAAGCTGCAACTTTGCGACACAACGACGGGGATATTCGCAAGAGTATTGAAATAAATCAGAATAGGTTTGGATTTTCTGATGAGCTTAAACAAATTCTGTTGAATACTTTGGAAGTAATTGAATAACGAATACCTGTTATTCTGCTGAATCTATTTGCATCTTTGCTAATGAAATGGTAGGTGCCTAGATTATAAATTACTACAATAAAGAAACTCTTTTTTCTTCCTCTCGACCGTAACGTTGTAATGCCAAACATTCTTTGATGTATTTTGATTTTTGGGCCACTTTAAAACGTTAGGAGACCACAATGTCACAATTTACATGTGTAAGATGCGGCAGCACTTATTACAACAATATGGAGAGCACCAGTGGGGATTCCCCTTCTTGTCGGTGCTGCATTTGCACAGCCTGCCAGGGTGTCCAATTCCAAGAATTAAACCTCACCAGTGCTAACCTGAATGAGGGCCAGGAGGTCTTGGTTCGCGTTAACGGCAAATGGATGGTTGGTGTTGTAGAATTCCTGGATTTAGAAAAGGCCATTCCGGGCATCCGATATGGCGATGCTATAGACCAGATTGCTAGCATTAATGAAATTGAGGAAGCATATAGTTGCCCAGAATAACTCTTCGAGGCAACATAATTGAGCGAATCAATTAGATACCCAGAAACCAGCAACCAGCACAGGAGACGTAAATGGGGTCGCCAGCAGAACAAGTAAACGAAGTTATCGACAAAGTAGCAGACAAGCTTGGTGATGCGGCGAATGCAGCTGCACCTTTATGTCAGCAAGTGATTCAGGAGTACCAGAACAGGCAGCTAGTATTTGCGGCGGGTCTAGGTCTGCTCGCAATAATAATTGCTGTTATTGGGCGTAGGAGCATTAAAGTAATGCATCGGCGCATAAAAGACTTGCGTGGGGCCTTTGATGCAACTATTACACAAGAAATGAGGGATAAGCACTGTGGTACGGTTTGGCGTAAGCAAGAGACCATATGCAATGCTGGTGCACATATGGTGCTTATTGGTCTAGTGTATACAGGAGGCTTTGTTGCCTGTGTTATAATATCTCTCTGCTGTCTCGCTGACGCAATGGCACCTACACTCAATTGCCTGAAGATGTTAGTGGAATAATATGCCACCTGCTTGGTTTATTATCTATTGGTTCAGTTTTGGGATGCTCGCCTTTGGGCTATTGGTGTGGATGCATATACGGTATGGCATAACTTGGGGCCATAATCATCCGGACTCCATCGACGATGTATTCTTCAGCATAATATCATTCATATTTGGGCCATTATCTTGCGCTATTTATATTAGTTTGGTGGTGCAATTTGAACGAGATGAATGAACACACAAAAGACACAGAACACACAGAACACACAGAACACACAGAAGACATGGTTGATGCTCTTCTTAGCTGCATAGCTGATATGTTGCAAAGATTGCGCGACTATAATGGCAATATGGTATTTTTTATGTGGGCGTGGGAATTTGGCGGCTTAGAGAAGATTTGGTATATTATGAATAGCCCTAGGACACTGCGGCTGAATGCTTATGCGTCGTGCCTGCATGAAACATTATTGGAAACAATACACGATGAAGAATCTTTAGATATAGCATGTTATGATTACCTTAATCTTCTTCATCGTTTTATGAAAGACATCAACGATGGAAACGATGGAAACGACGGAAACGATGGAAACGACGAGGGGAACCAACGTTGTCCATACTGATAGCCATCTGCATAGCATGGTTTAGTGGTTCGGTCGCCGCTATTAATATGATGCTATATCTTCGTGTGTCTTGGTATGAGGACATGCCGTGGGATTCTAGTGATACATTTATGGCATTGCAACTTTGCTTTGCTGGGTCTGGTGGGTTAATCGCAATGATTCTAATGTATGTCATATGGCGGGTGGACCCAGTGGACCCTCGTCGTTTCCATCGTTTCCAACGCTGACGCTGACGCTGACGCTGACGCTGACGCTGACGCTAAAAATACTGGATAACAAATATCCAAACCCTTCACGCGGAAATATATTACGCGTCGGAAAAACACTTAATGTACTACCCGAGGAATACCCATGTATTCCCCCATAGTTACCCATATACCCATGTATTCCTTCCCCTAAGCAGGGTCCAAGTAATTGACCGCGACCGGCTGGCGCAACACCACTTTTTGTCGGGAAGGGCATTTGGGGTGGTTCACGAACGGATAAGGCGACGTTAACTGAGGACGGGGCAGCTCGTAGTTAGGTGGGAAATACCCAATTGGCCGGCGTGAGCTGGCGCGACACTATAAAACCGAGCGAAAGACCACCACTTCTAGGAGATTGGGATGAAAGCGACAAAAGTACGAGGCCATGAATGTTATGCCTATGTGGAATTCGACAATGGCGACAAGTTGTACATGGGACATAGCCGACCGGCATTCCCCAACGTCCTGATCCGAGCCGATGGGGGGAAATTCCGAGTCAGCAACTTCGGATGGGTGAAATCACCCCAAGAGGATGATGCCAGAGCCATGATTCCGATCGATGTATGGGTTGGATTTGGTCCCGGATGGGCGTATTGCGGGGTGGAGAATGGCAAACTCGATATCCTCCACGCTGGTGAGGATGGCGTTAACAGGCGAGACCTTTACGACTTCCTCGACGCCTCAGATCTCGCGGAGGCAGTCATCAACGCCGATGATTCGGTAGTTGAATACGAGGAGTGGAGTGATGAATTCTGGGCCGAGTTCAAGGCCACTGGGGCACCGATCTAAATACCCAGTTGTCCCACCAACCACCCAATTGACCGCGACCGGCTGGCGCAACACCACTTTTTGTCGGGAATTGGAGACAACGACGACCTTCACTGGCAATTGACCGGCAGCGAACGGTGCGACACAAAGAGATGCGGGGCGAACGCCGCCCCTTTGATAACACGGTTGACGATATAGGAGATTCAACCATGCCGAGGAAGAACGCGAAGACCGAGACCGTCGAAATCCCCGAGACCCCCAGCCTCTCGAAGGCCCAAGCCCGCAAGCGGTTTGGCATCCTCGGGAAGCCCATCCCGGCCTCCGAAGTGCTGGTCAAGGGCATGGACCACGATTTCGGCACTGCCGCCGTGTCCATCTTGGCGATCAACCGCCAGGAGAACACCTTCACGTCGGCCAACGTCTACGGTTCGGGCGACGAACAGCGACTCGGCAAGGGCTACGACGCCGAGTGCATGACGCACCCGCTCCCGGCCCCCGACTCCGACAAGTGGAAGGCGTGGACCAAGAAGGGCTACGCGCCCGGTAAGGTCTCCGACTTCATCGTCCTGGAGTCGATCGCCGCCGACACCACCGACCCCGAACCGGACGACGCCGATGCCCCGGTCGAGGAAGCCGAGACCGCCACGGCCTAGCGGCCAAAGGGGGGAGTCCCGAAATGGGACTCCCCCCGTCTCATGGAGATACGGGTACAGCAAGTACAATCGCCCGGTTCGAATCCGGGCATCTCCTTTATGGAACTACTAGACCAAAAACGGGCATTGGCCGCGAAAGAGGTTCTGACTGACTCTGAACGGGAGCAATTGCGGGCAATCGATGAGCAACTCTACGGTCCGAGCATCCTAACCCCCGAGCAGCAAATCCGTCAAAGACGGCTTGCCGAGGAGATTCTCAAATGAAACCGGGTGAATTCTACGACGCCGTAATAGGTGAACTCAAGAAGTTGGGAGTTCAGACCGGCGATATCGTGATGGCCACCAACCATTGCGACGGGTACAACGACTACGTGACATTCCGGCACATCGAGAATTTCCATATGCCGCATGGCGTGAGTGGCAGTTCTCCGTCTTGGCACACCGAACCGAAAGAGACGAATATCGGCGATACGGTTTCCGGGATGATTATCCGGCTCAGCCTCAAGGTTCCGGTCTGATGGCAATTCCTTGCGACCAAATCCTGGAACTCTGGAAATGGCTCTTCACCACCTGGTTGGCAGGATTTGCCATTTGGGTTGGATATAACAACGCCACAAAGCACTAGACTGGAACGAGGTGCATCATGCGGTAGAAGGCAGCCCCCCACTCTTACAGAGCATATTACGGACCACAAAGGGAGGTAACCCCTCCCTTTTTATTTATCCACACGCTAATTAGATTAGGGATTTCTTGTGCCCTGCTTAGGGGAAATGGGTAATTGGCGTGGCCGCAGCTCTGCGCCAGAGGGAAATGGGTAATTGGCGTGGCCGCAGCTCTGCGCCACTATAAGGCGACGAGGAACAGACCTTTCTAGGAGCAAGTGATGGATACCGAACTTATCGAACTCGCCAAGGTCCTTGGTAATTCAGCAGTTTGGATTACCGGGCTGGTAATCATGGGGCAGTTGGCCAAACAGATTATTGGGAAAGTGTGGCCGACGCTGAAACCCGAAATCAAGGCCACCAAGGCCAACATCGACGCCCTGAATAATCTGAGGGGCAACTGATTGGGTAGTTGCCCTCGACAGGCGGGCGCGACACAACAACTAGCGACGGCGGCAGGCCACCGAGCCATACGGCT
>JGI11705J14877_10000064_pt1 | contig 62466 bp, 53 predicted proteins | sample Etolaghawater15m_FD_14877 | JGI IMG/M metagenome (IMG submission 14877) | reverse complement strand
GGGGGAGCCGCTGCCGCGCCTCATGTTGGGTATCGCGGATCAGCTCCTCCTTATCGAGTGGATTGGTCAGACCGCGTCGCAGCGCTTGGTGACTGGCGCCATAGAGCTCTGCGAGGAGAGCCGCTTTCCAGCTATTCCAGAGGTTCGGATTGGTGGCGCGAATATCGGCGACTGTGAGCAGGTAGAGGTGATTGAGGTGGTTGCTATCACCGACCAGACTAGCAAAGCGGTTGATCTCCTCTGGATCGCTTATATCGCGCCGCTGCGCGGTGGTTGACATCAGTAGGTGGTGGCGTACCAGCCAAGTGACCAAGCGCGTATCGTAGTCACTCAGTAGGTGGTGGCGACAGAATGCGGTGGCATCACCCGCCCCTAGCTCTGAGTGATCGCCACCGCGCCCCTTTGCAATATCGTGAAACAGCGCCGCAAGATAGATCAGCTCCGGCTTCGCAATCCGCTCCTGCATTAAGCGGCTACAGAGTGGCAACTCCCCGTCGTAGCAGGTGACCGAGAGGCGGCGTAGATTACCGAGGACAAACAGGGTGTGGACATCGACCGTATAGACATGGAATAGGTCATGCTGCATCTGACCGACAATGCGTCCAAAAGCGGGAATGTAGCTGCCGAGAATACCGTAGCGGTTCATCCGCTGCAGCGCATCGTGGACACCGTGCGGTTGCCGCAGAATCTCCATAAACAGCGATCGGCAACGCAGATCATTGCGGAACGAATCATCAATCAGATGGCGATGGCTACGTAGTTGTCGCACCGTCTCGGCACGCACGCCATGCGCCTCTGGGTGCTGGGCCAACAACAGAAAGAGCTCCAGAAGAGCAAATGGGTAACGCGCAAAGACCCGTTCATGACTCACCTCAATAAAGCCACGTCGCAACTGAAAGCGGCGATTAAGTGGCTGTGGTGGCTCACCCGTATCGGGGTGCAGCAGCTCCTCCTGAAACAGCTGCAGTAGCATCTCATTAAGCCGCTCTAAGCAGAGGACGGTGCGGTAGTAATCCTTCATAAACTGCTCGACCGCTAGCCGCCCCCCCTCATCTTGGTAGTTGAAGAGTCGCGCTAATGTGCGCTGATGATCAAACAGCAGTCGATCCTCGCGCCGACGGGTGATGTGGTGCACCCCCCAACGCACCCGCCAGAGAAAGTTCTGCCCCTCAATCAGGGTGCGATACTCGGTAGCGGTGAGAAAGCCGTAGGAGACTAAATCCTGTAGACTGGTCGCCGCAAAGTGGCGTTTGGTAACCCAACCAATGGTCTGGATATCGCGTAGCCCCCCCGGTCCCTCCTTGAGATTGGGTTCTAGGTTGTAGGCGGTGTCGTGAAACTTATGGTGACGCGCCTGCTGCTCCCGCCACTTCGCCTCAAAGAAGGGGCGATCGGGCCAGATCCGATCCTCAGTAAAGAGCTGCCGTAGCTGCTGATAGAGCGCTTCTGGACCCGCTAACAGCCGCGCCTCTAATAGGTTAGTCGCAACCGTAATATCGGCCTGCGCTTGGCGCTCACAATCGGCGAGACTGCGCACGCTATGACCCACTTCAAGGCCGATATCCCAGAGCAGTAGCAGAAACTGCTCAATTGCACCGTGATGATCGGTAATCGCACTCTCCTCTCCGAGGATCAGCAGATCGATATCGGAGTGGAGATGGAGTTCCCCTCGGCCATACCCCCCCACCGCCAGCAGCGCCAGATCGGTACAGTGACCCCCACTAAAGTGACACCACGCATGACGCAGGAGCAGATCGATCGCTACTGCATGACCCTGCACCAGTTTGGTGACTGGCTGACCGGCGATAAAGCGCTCCGCAAGGGTGCTACGGATCTGCTGCAGCGCCTGGCGAAATAGCGGGAGGGGGGGCGTACCGGCAGCGAGTGCAGCGATAAGCGGTTCGGCGCGAATGATCGGAGTAGAGGGCATTGCAAGATCGCTATCATACAAGAGTGAGAGCCGTATAGTAACGCCTCAATCGTGCCGCCGATAGCCGCTGATCGGGTTACGGTAACGCCTCATCCTCGCGCAGCGTCAACACCTCATAGCCACTCTCAGTCACCAGAATCGTGTGCTCCCACTGCGCCGAGAGGCTGCGATCTTTGGTGACGACAGTCCAGTTATCTGGCAGCAGTTTGACATGGCGCTTGCCGACGTTAATCATCGGTTCAATAGTGAAGATCATGCCCGGACGGAGCGTGACGCCACTACCGCGCTGGCCATAGTGCAGCACCTGCGGCTCCTCATGAAACTCGCGGCCGATGCCGTGGCCGCAATACTCATGCACTACGCTGTAGCTGTGGTGTTCGGCATGGTGCTGAATCGCCGCACCAATATCGCCGAGCGTGGCACCGGGTGCGACCTCTCGGATCCCGATCTGTAGACACTCATAGGCGACCCGCATCAGCCGCTGCGCCTTCAGTGACGCCTCGCCGACCGCGAACATCTGGCTGGTGTCGCCATGATAACCCGCTTTGATGACGGTGATATCGATGTTGATGATATCCCCCCGTTTTAACCGCTTCGGACTGGGGATGCCGTGGCACACCTGATGGTTGAGCGAGGTGCAGATCGACTTCGGGAAGCCGCGATAGTTTAGCGGGGCTGGAATTGCCTGCTGAACATTAACAATATAGTCGTGGCAGATGCGATCGAGTTCATCGGTGGTGATCCCCTCCTCAACGTAGGGGGTGATCATGGTCAATACATCCGCAGCGAGGCGGCCAGCAAGCCGCATCTTCTCTATCTCGTCGGCACTTTTGATGGTGATGCTCATCGGTTAACAAATTCCTGTATGGGAGCGGTGGTGTGGTACGCCGGCGATTGTTGCCAGCAGCACGGTATGGTATAAAGCGCGGCTTTGACAGGCAAACCCAACCCGCTTGTCAGCAGCCCGCCATAGCGGGTCAATCCACACATGCATCGTCACCGCCACCGGGGTGCCCGCGAGGGTTGGTGGCTGGGGTGCATGGCGGCCCAACCCATACCTTAAAATCAGGAGCAACGCCACAATGGCAAATGTTACAATGCGAGAGATGCTGGAAGCTGGCATCCACTTCGGCCACCAGACTCGATTCTGGAATCCGAAAATGGCCCCCTATATCTTTGGCCATCGCAACAAGATCCACATTATCAACCTTGAGTCGTCGCTGCCGCTCTACAACGATGCGATGAACTTTCTTGGCAAACTCGCGGCCAATCGTGGTCGGGTTCTATTTGTTGGTACCAAACGCCAAGCGCGCGATATTGTCCGCGAGCAGGCTGAGCGTGCCGGTATGCCCTATGTCAACCACCGCTGGCTCGGTGGTATGCTCACCAACTTCCGCACTGTCAAGCAGTCGATCAAGCGTCTGAACGATCTCGATCGGATGGATCAGGATGGTACGCTCGACCGTCTGAGCAAGAAGGAGGCGCTGCTGCGCCGCCGTGAGCTAGAGAAGCTGCAGCGTAGCCTCGGCGGTATCAAAGATATGCCGGCACCGCCAGATGCGCTGTTTGTGATCGATTCGGGGCATGAGAAGATCGCGATCGCTGAAGCGCGCACCCTCGGGATCCCGGTGGTTGCAGTGGTCGATACCAACAACGACCCGCGCGGTATCGACTATGTCATTCCAGGTAACGACGATGCCATCCGTGCGATTCAGCTCTATGTGACCGGTGCGGCTGATGCGGTACTTGAGGGGCGGGCGAGTGCTAGCGGTGCACCGCTAGCAGATGAGTTTATTGAAGTCGCTGAGGGTGAGAGCAGCAGCGAAGAGAGCGCTGCCTAAACACACCCCCTGTGAGTTGCCGCTATCACGCTCCTCCGATCACGGTGCGGGGCCGATAGCGGCCATTTGAATATCTTTATTGAATTGAGTTTAGAGTCGAGGATTGTAGTTCATGGCAATTAGTGCTGCACAAGTAAAGGAGCTTCGGGAGCGTACCGGAGCCGGCATGATGGAGTGTAAGAAGGCGCTGGTAGAGAGCGACGGCGACATTGATGCCGCGATTGAGTTGATGCGCAAGAGTGGTCTGGCAAAAGCGGACAAAAAAGCGGGACGGGCAGCGGCTGAGGGGCTGATCGTGGTGGCGGCTGAGGGTAGTCGCACTGCGATGGTTGAGGTCAACTGTGAGACCGACTTTGTCGCCAAAGGCGATGCCTTCCAAGCCTTCGCTGCAGCAGTCGCGAACACCGTACTGGCGACCCAACCGGTTGATATCGACGCGCTGAACGCTACCCCGCTAGCGGGTGATGAGGCGGCCGTTGGGGATGCCTGTAAAGCGCTGATCGCTAAACTCGGTGAGAATATGGCGGTACGCCGTTTCGTTAGCGTCGATAGCAGCAACACGGTTGCTACCTACCTCCACGGTAGTCGCATCGGTGTACTCGTCGAGATGATGGGGGGGAGTGAGACGCTCGCGCGTGATATCGCGATGCACATTGCCGCTAGCCGTCCCACCTGTATCTCCGAGGAGCAGGTACCGGCGGATCTGATTGAGAAGGAGCGTGAGATCTTCACCGCTCAAGCGGCCGACAGTGGTAAACCCGCCGATATCATCGCGAAGATGGTTGAGGGGCGGATTAAGAAGTACCTAAAAGAGGTGACCCTGCTGGGTCAACCCTTCGTGAAAAATCCTGATCAAACCGTCGCCCAGCTCCTAAAAGAGGCGGGTGCCTCCGTCGTGCGGTTCGACCGCATTGAGGTGGGCGAGGGGATTGAGAAGAAACAGGAGAACTTCGCCGATGAGGTGATGGCCCAGGTTAAGGGGGGCTAACCATGACCAGCGGCACGTCGTCACTCCGCTACCGGCGGATTCTGCTCAAACTCAGCGGTGAAGCGCTGATGGGGGAGCAGGGGTTTGGTATCGATCCGCAGGTGGTACAGCGGATCAGTGCTGAGGTAGCGGCGCTGGCGGCGGCCGGGGTCGAGATCGGCTTAGTCGTCGGAGGCGGTAACATCTTTCGGGGTGTGTCGCTCTCAGCGAGCGGCATGGATCGCGCCAATGCCGACCAGATGGGCATGTTAGCGACCGTGATCAATGCGCTATCGCTACAGGATGCACTGCAGCAGGCGGGTGCCCGCACACGGGTGATGTCGGCACTGCCGATCCACCAGGTGTGCGAGGATTATGTACGGCGTCGGGCGCTACGCCATCTGGAGAAGGGGGATGTGGTGATCTTCGCCGCCGGTACCGGTAACCCCTTCTTTACGACCGATTCGGCTGCGGCGCTGCGCGCAGTTGAGATCAAAGCCGATCTGCTGCTAAAAGCGACCAAGGTGGATGGTATCTACAGCGCCGATCCGATGAAAGATCGGACCGCAACCCGCTATCAGCGCCTCGACTATGACGAGGCACTGAGTCGGCAGTTAGGGGTGATGGATCTGACGGCAATGGTACTCTGCCGCGATCACAACATGCCACTGCGGGTGTTTGACATGAATCAACCGGGGGCGCTACAACGCATCCTCGAAGGTGCCGATGTCGGCACCCTAGTGCAACGTGGAGAGAGTGCATGATTAACGATATCAAACAGGATGCCGAACAGCGGATGGGTAAGAGCATCGAATCGCTGAAGCAGGATCTGACCAAACTGCGGACCGGCCGTGCCCATCCGAGTCTGCTCGATCATGTGATGGTGGACTACTACGGCTCCGATGTACCGATTAAACAGGTCGCTAACATCGCCGCTGAAGATCCGCGTACCTTGACGGTAACACCGTGGGAGAAACCGATGGTGCAGAAGGTTGAGAAGGCGATTCTCACCTCCGATCTCGGTCTTAATCCAGCCACCTCAGGGAGTGTGATTCGGGTGCCGATGCCGGCGCTTACCGAAGAGCGGCGGCGGGAGATGATCAAGGTGGTCAAGCATGAGGGCGAGAATGCGAAGGTGGCGATCCGCAACATTCGGCGGGATGCTAATGGTGACTTTAAGACGCTGCTAAAGGAGAAGGAGATCACCGAGGATGAGGAGCGGCGGGCGATTGATGAGATTCAGAAGCTGACCGATCGCTATGTCGCACTGGTCGATAGCGTGTTAGCTGAGAAGGAGAGGGATCTGCTGGCGATCTAGGTCGCCGATCGCCGGTTGCAGCCGATAGCGCCACCATTCAATTCACGCATTTTGCAGGTCGGTTGACGAGGGGGAAACGAGAGCATGGCGGAACCGCAGCGGCAGCCACCGATCGATCAATTACCACGCCATGTGGCGATGATCATGGATGGTAATGGGCGCTGGGCGCGTCGGCGTCATCTACCGCGCTTTGCCGGTCATCGGGCTGGTCTTGAAACGGTACGGTTGATGGTGCGCTGCTGCCTTGAGTATCAGATCCCGGTTCTGACCCTGTTTGCCTTCAGCAGTGAGAATTGGCGGCGCCCGCGCGAAGAGGTGGGGCTGCTGATGAACCTCTTTATGACGGCACTCGATCGAGAGGTGCGAAAGCTCCACGAAAATGGTGTGAAGCTGCGAATTATCGGTGATCTCTCAGCATTTGACCGCCCCCTGCATGAACGCATCATTGCCGCTGAGCAGCGCACTGCCAATAATCGCGAATTGACGCTGGTGATCGCCGCTAACTATGGCGGACGCTGGGATATTGCCGAAGCGTGTCGCCGCTTGGCCGAGCAGGTCGCCGCCGGTACGCTCGCGCCAGCGGCTATTGATAGCGATCGCATCGCCGCCGAGTTGAGCATCGCCGATCTGCCGGAACCGGATCTCTTTATCCGTACCGGTGGCGAACAGCGCATCAGTAACTTCCTGTTGTGGCAACTCGCCTATACCGAACTCTATTTTACCGATACCCTATGGCCGGCGTTTGATCGCGCGGCATTTGATCAGGCGCTGCTCTCCTACAGTTCGCGGGAGCGGCGTTTTGGTCGTACCAGCGAACAGTTGGAGAAGAAGTGAACGCACTGATACCGCGCCTGATCACTGCCCTGTTGCTAGCCCCACTGGTGGTGTGGGGGGTGTTGACACTACCGCTGGTCGGTTTTGCCCTACTGGCTGCCATCGTCGTGCTGCTAGCAGCGTGGGAGTGGGCGCGTCTTGCCGGTTATAACACCCATCTACCGCGGTTTGGCTACACCCTACTGATAGCGCTACTACTGTACCTTCTCTACCCCGCACTGAGCACACCGCCGGCGCTACTCCTGCCGCTACTGATGGGGGTTGCGATCGGGTGGTGGTTGCTGGCACTACTGGCGGTGGTGCGCTACCCAGCGGCGACCGCCGGCTGGCAGCGCTGGCCACTGGCGCGCGGTATCGCTGGCGCGGTGGTGCTAGTCACAACTTGGGGATCGCTACTCCTGCTACAGCAGCAGCCACAGGGGCCACACTATCTGGTCCTCCTGCTCCTGCTGATCTGGGGTGCTGATAGTGGTGCCTACTTTGCTGGTCACCGCTGGGGGCGGCGCAAGCTGGCACCACGAGTGAGCCCTGGCAAGACTTGGGAGGGGGTGTTCGGGGCGCTATTGACCAGTACACTGATCGCGCTTGCTGCACTCCAACTACTCAAACCGGCCGGTAGCGGGCTCCTCTTTATCCTGCTCTGTATCATCACGGTCGCCGCCTCTATCCTCGGTGATTTGACCGAGAGCATGTTCAAACGGCTAACCCAGATCAAAGATAGCGGCGGGCTGCTGCCCGGGCATGGGGGGGTGCTCGATCGGATCGATAGCCTCACTGCCGCCGCTCCCATCTTTCTGCTCGGCCTCACCCTGTTGTGGGGTTCGCCATGAGTGGCGTCGATCCGCGCAGCGGTGTCACCATTCTCGGCGCCACCGGTTCTATCGGTGTAAGTACCCTTGATGTGCTCGCACGCCATCCGGATCGCTATCGGGTGGTGGCACTGACCGCCCATCGTCAAGTCGATCGACTTGAACAGCAGTGTCTGCGCCACCGACCGCGCTATGCGGTGATGGTTGATGAGCAGGCCGCCCATACATTAGCGCGTCGTCTACAGCGCGCTGCCCCAGAAGTTGAAGTGTTAGCTGGGCGTGCGGCATTAGCACAGGTGGCCGCGCTACCTGAGTGCGATCAGGTGATGGCAGCGATTGTCGGTGCCGCCGGCTTGGTGCCGACGCTAGCGGCGGCCGCGGCAGGTAAGCGTGTGCTGCTGGCGAATAAAGAGGCGTTGGTGATGTCAGGGCAGCTCTTTATCGATCAGGTGCAGCGCAGTGGTGCTGAACTTCTGCCGATCGATAGTGAGCATAACGCGATCTTTCAGTGTCTGCCGCCGCCGCTACAGCGACGAACCGGAGCGCAGTTAACCACGCTGGGAATTGAGCGAATTTTATTGACCGCCTCGGGTGGACCGTTTCGCACCGCGCCACTGTCGCAGCTAGCGAGCGTGACACCGGAGCAGGCGGTCGCCCATCCGAACTGGAGTATGGGGCGTAAAATCTCCGTCGATTCGGCAACCATGATGAATAAGGGGTTGGAACTGATTGAGGCGTGTTGGCTCTTTAACGCTACCCCGCGTCAGATTGAGGTGGTGATCCACCCGCAGAGCGTGATCCACTCTATGGTCTCCTATAGCGATGGTTCAGTGCTAGCACAGCTTGGAAACCCCGATATGCGCACCCCAATCGCCCATGCGTTAGCATGGCCGGAGCGGATCGGTTCCGGGGTTGCTGCCCTCGATCTCTGTCAGATCGGTCGGCTCGATTTTGCTCCACCCGATGAGCAGCGTTTCCCATCCCTCAGGTTGGCGCGGGCAGCGATTACCGAAGGGGGCACCGCGCCCGCCCTGCTGAACGCGGCTAATGAGGTGGCGGTGGCTGCATTTCTCGATCGCCAGATCGGCTTTACCGCTATCCCGGTACTTATTGAGGAGTGCCTGCAGCGACTCCCCGCTACCGCTGCTGACTCACTCGAAGTGGTGGTTGATGCCGATCAGCGCGCCCGCCATCTTGCCGAATCGCTACTACCGCCACTCGCACGACGGATACCGGCTGCATGAGTGATCTACTTTTGACGTTAGCCTCATTTATTGTCGCGCTCGGGTTGCTGATCGCGGTACATGAGTTTGGTCACTTCTGGGTGGCGCGACGGGTCGGCGTTCAGGTGTTGCGCTTCTCCATCGGTTTTGGCAAGCCGCTACTGCGGTGGCAGGGGCGCGACGGTACCGAATTTGTGATCGCGGCGCTCCCCTTAGGCGGCTATGTCAAGATGCTTGATGAGCGGGAGGGAGAAGTCGCGCCTGCCGATCAGCCGCGCGCCTTCAATCGCCAATCGCTGCCGAAACGGAGTGCGGTCGTCATAGCTGGCCCCCTATTTAATCTGCTATTTGCCGTGCTCGCTTACTGGGGGATGTACCTAGTCGGCGTACCGGGTACCCCGGCAATGGTCGGTGAGGTGACGGCCAATTCACCCGCAGCCATTGCTGGATTGGTGCGCGGCGACACCATTGAGCGGGTCGATGGGGTGGCGACGCCCACTTGGGGGGCGCTGATCGATCGACTACTGCCGGCACTCGTGCGGGGCGAATCGGTACAGGTTGAGAGTCGACGCGATGCGACACAATATCAGCACGCCCTCGATCTCACGACCCTGCGCGGTCTCCCCCCTGATGAAGCGATCACGGCGATCGGTATGCGGCCATGGCAGCCAGCCCTCCCGCCAGTTATTGGTGAGGTGGTGGCCGATTCACCCGCTGCGCAGAGTGGTCTACAGAGCGGCGATCGGATCCTCACGATTGCCGGTGAACCGATCAGCGAGTGGCAACAGGCGGTCACCCTGATCCGTAACCATCCGGGCGAGCCGCTGACGCTTGTGATTGAGCGCGACGCTGCGGTGCAGACGCTAACTGTGCGGCCATTGACGATTCGATCCAGTGATGGCACGCCCCCAATCGGTCGAATCGGTGCCGGGGTGGCGGTCGATCCGACAGAGCTGACGCACTATCAAGCGGTGTGGCAACTTGATGCCGCTGCCGCGCTACCGGCGGCACTCAATAAAACGGCTGAGATGTCGCTGCTCACTTTGCAGGTGCTATTTGACATGGTGCGTGGGAGTGCATCGGTTGAGCATATCAGTGGTCCGATCACCATCGCGCAGGTGGCAAAACGCTCTGCTGATGCCGGTTTTAGTCGCTTTCTAGCGTTTCTGGCGGTCGTTAGCGTCAGTCTCGGTATCCTCAACCTGCTGCCGATCCCGGTCCTGGATGGTGGTCATCTGCTCTACTTTCTGATCGAGGCGGTGAAGGGGAGCCCGCTATCGGAGCGCAGCGAGGCGCTCGGTCAGAAGTTAGGTATGCTGCTGCTGGCGGCGCTGATGATGCTCGCTTTCTACAACGATCTGGCGCGACTCGCCAACTAAATGATACCCATATGGTCAAATCGCTCTCGCTGCTACACGCCCTAATTCTGCTGACCCTGCTACTGAGTAGCCGATCGGCAATCGCCTTTACCCCCTTTACCATCGATGCAATCCGGATTGAGGGGCTACAGCGGATCGCCGCCGGTACGGTGTTTAACTACCTGCCGCTGCGGGTCGGCGACACCCTTGATGATCGTGCCGGTAGTCGTGCGATTCGCGCGCTCTACCGCACCGGCTTCTTTGAGAATGTGGTGTTAGAGCGCGACGGCGAGAGTCTGGTGCTGTTCGTTGAGGAGCGTCCGGCGATTGCCGCTATCACCCTTGAGGGTAATGAAGCGCTGCCAGGTGAACAGCTTAAAGCGAGTCTCAAGGCGATGGGACTCGCGGAGGGGCGAGTCTTTAACCCAGCACTACTGGATAAGGTGGAGCAGGAGTTGCAGCGCGAGTATCTGAACCTCGGTCGCTACAACGCCCGCGTTGAGGCGAGCGCAACCCCGCAGGAGCGCAATCGCGTTGCCCTACGCATCGCGATTGATGAGGGGGAGGTTGCAACCATCCACCGTATCAATATTGTCGGCAACCAGCGCTTTGAGGAGGCGGAACTACTAAAGCGGTTCCAACTGGGGGTGCGCCCTTGGTATAGCTGGTTTAGTGATCGCGATCAATACTCTAAGCAGCGCCTAGCGGGTGATTTAGAGATGCTGCGCTCATGGTATATGGATCGCGGCCATATCAACTTCACTATCGACTCGACTCAAGTGACCATCACGCCCGATCGGCAGCGGGTCTATATCACTATCAATATCACCGAAGGGCCGGTCTACCACATCGGCAGTGTCGCCCTCGCCGGCGATCCGATCCTCCCTGAGGCGGAGTTGATGGCACTGCTCTCGGTTAAACCGGGCGATATCTTCTCCCGCCGTGAGGTGACCGCCAGTAGCAGCCGCATCGCCGATCGCCTCGGCGATATCGGTTACGCCCTCGCGCACCTCAATCCGATCCCGGAGATCGATGAGGCGGAGCAGCGGGTTGATCTGCGCTACTATATCGATCCGGGTAATCGCATCTATGTCCGCCGCATCGGTATTAGTGGCAATCTGCACACCCAAGATGAGGTGATTCGGCGCGAGCTACGACAGTTAGAGTCAGCGTGGATATCAACCGAGCGGATACGCCGCTCCAAGACCCGCCTCGATCGTCTCGGCTTCTTCGATGAGGTACAGGTGAGTACCCCATCGGTAGCGGGCACCCCCGATCAGGTCGATGTCAACTACAACGTCGTCGAACGTGACGCTTTCGGTAGCCTTAATTTTGGTATCGGCTATGGTGACACACAGGGGTTGACGCTGTTTGGTAGCATCACCCAAGAGAACTTCCTAGGTACGGGAAAACGGGTATCGCTAGAGGTTAACACCAGCGATTACAACACCATCTACAGCTTCAGCACCACCGATCCCTACTACACTGCCGATGGCGTTAGTCGCACACTGCGTGCCTTCTTCCGTGAGACCGATCCAAGCGAGATCTCGTTAGCCGATTACACCACCGACTCCTATGGAACTAGCGTCTCTTTCAACGTGCCGTTGAGTGAGTATAGCGCCTTTAACTACGGCTTAGAGTATGAGCATACGGCGATCCACTTTACCGACACCACCTCGCAGGAGATCCGCGACTTCTGTGCCGATAATGCCGAATTGACCGCCTGTGGCTTTCATGCACTGCGGGTCACAAGTGGCTGGAGTCACGACACCCGTAACCGTGCCATCTTCCCGGATCGCGGCGGTTTGACCAGCGTGACGGCAGAGCTAGCGTTACCCTTCACTAACGACGCCTTGAGCTTCTGGAAGGGGCGGTTACGCCATCAACACTACCTCCCCCTGAGCGACAATATTACCCTATTGATGAAAGGGGAGCTCGGTTATGGCGACGCCTATGGTGAGACAACACAACTCCCCCCATTCGAACGCTTCTATGCAGGGGGAATTCGAACTGTCCGCGGCTATCGTGGCAACAGCCTCGGACCGCGTGATGCGATCACCAACGATCCGATTGGCGGCACCGCCCGTCTACTCGGCAATCTTGAACTGCTCTTCCCAGCACCGTTTGGCGAAGAGCAGTCGAAGGCGGCACGATTGAGTCTGTTTGTCGATGGCGGTAACGTATATGACCTACAGAAGAGCGATCTTGATATGGGCGAGTTGCGCTACTCAGCGGGTATGGCGCTGGTCTGGATGACCCCAATTGGGCCACTCTCATTCAGTATCGCAAAACCGCTGAATGCGCAATCGAACGATGAGACCGAACAGTTCCAATTTTCACTTGGGACAATCTACTAAGTGCTTTTACCACGCAAAATTACCAACGCATGATGGGGAGACGTTGAATGCAAAATCGGATGCAATGGCTGCTAACCGCGAGCCTACTGCTACTGCTAGCACCGCTACACGCCGCCGAAGTGAGCGTCGCCTTTGTCAACACCCAACGCGTGTTAGAGCAGGCGCCACAGGCGGCGTCTGCACGCGATAAGCTCCAGCGCGAGTTTGCGCCGCGCGATAGCGAGCTTGTATCAGCCGGCAAGCAGCTTAAGGGGCTGGAGGAGCGGCTAAGTCGTGACAGCAGCATCATGAGCGATAGCGAACGGCGTAAACTAGAGCGAGAGATCCTGAGTCTGCAGCGGGAACTCAAGCGCGATCGCGAAGCGTTCACCGAGGATCTCAATATTCGCCGCAATGAGGAGTTTGCTAAGCTGCAGCGGGATGTAGCCGCCGCCATTGTGGCGTTAGCAAAAGAGAATCGCTACGACCTTATCTTTGAAGCAGGGGTCGTCTACGCGAGCGATCGGGTCGACATCACCGAGATGGTGCTGCAGCGCCTCAACCGTAAGTAGCTTGTCACAAAGGGCACCACATGAGTCGTTGCTACACTGTTGCCGAGGTAGCTGGGCGCATTGGTGCTCAGTTACAAGGGGAGGGGAGCGCTACGCTCACTGGCATCGCAACGCTAGCACATGCCACCCCGCAGCAGCTCACCTTTCTGAGTAATCGCCGCTATCGGCCGCAGCTGGCTACAACCCAAGCAGCGGCGGTGATTTTAGCGGCATCGGATGCCGCTAGCGCGCCGGTTCCGGCGCTCATCTGCGACCACCCCTACCTCGCTTTTGCCCGCGCTAGTGCGCTGTTTGCCGATCGTCCGCTCCCCCCCTGCGGTATCGATCCTTCGGCCCATATTGCTCCAACTGCGCAGATTGGGCAGGCGGTACAGATTGGGCCGCAGGTGGTGATAGAGCAAGGGGCAGTGATTGGTGATCGGGTGGCGATTGGTGCCGGCAGCTTTATCGGCGCCGATAGTGTGATCGGTGATGAGAGTGTGCTACTGCCACGGGTCACTATCTACCACCGCTGCCGCATCGGTCGCCAAGCGCTGATCCATGCTGGGGTGGTGATTGGCAGTGATGGCTTTGGTTTTGCGGAGGCGGCCGGCGAGTGGTTTAAGATTGAGCAGCTTGGCGGTGTCACCATCGGCGATTGGGTGGAGATTGGCGCTAACACCACCATCGATCGCGGCGCACTGGATGATACGGTGATTGGTCATGGCGTGAAGCTCGATAATCTGATCCAGATCGCCCACAACGTCCAGATAGGTGATCACACCGCGATTGCCGCTTGTGTCGGTATTGCGGGCAGTGCCGAGATTGGTCGCCACTGTCAGATCGCCGGTGGAGTCGGTATCCTCGGTCACCTAACGATTACCGATCGGGTGACCATTACCGCCATGTCACTGGTCACCGGTTCGATCGATCAACCAGGGGTCTACTCTGCTGGCACACCGCTAGAGCCCCACCGCCAGTGGCAGAAGAGTTTTGTCCGGCTCAAGCAGCTCGACCAGATGGCGCGCCGCTTGCGCCATGTTGAGCAGCAGTTAGCTGCCCCCACACTACAACCAGAAGGCGATAGCCATTGAACCGCTTGGATATCAACGAGATTCTTGAGTACCTGCCGCACCGCTACCCATTTTTGCTAATCGATCGGGTAGTCGACTTTGAGCCTAATGTCTCGCTACGGGCAATTAAGAATGTCACTGTCAACGAGCCCTTCTTCCCCGGTCACTTTCCGCAGCACCCGATCTTCCCCGGGGTACTCATTATGGAGGCGCTTGCACAAGCGACCGGCATCTTGGCCCTAAAGAGTCAGGATAAAAAGGCGGATGGGAGTTCACTCTACTACTTTGCCGGCATCGACAACGCCCGCTTTAAGAAACCGGTCATACCCGGCGATCAGCTGCTGCTTGAGGTTAAGGTGATCAAAGCGAAGCGGGGTATCTGGAAGTTTAGTGGCGTGGCGAGTGTCGATGGCACACTCGCAGCGAATGCTGATCTGATGTGTGCCGAGCAGCCGCTGTGACGCCCTCGATCCATCCAACGGCGATTATCGACTCGACCGCGCAGATCGGCGCTGGTGTGAGTGTCGGTGCCTACACGCTGATCGGTGCTGATGTGACTATCGGTAGTGGCTGTCACATCGCGTCCCACGTTGTGATTGAGGGGCCAACCACGATTGGATGCGACAATCGGATCCACCCCTTCGCTTCGATAGGGGGTGCACCGCAGGATAAGAAGTATGCCGGAGAGCCGACGCGCTTAGAGATGGGCGATCGCAATGTGATTCGTGAATCGGTGACCATCAATCGCGGCACCCTCAATGGCGGCGGCGTGACGCGAGTCGGTAGTGATAACTTGCTAATGGCCTATATTCACATTGCCCACGACTGCCAAGTGGGGAACCACACCATCTTCTCCAATAACGCCTCCCTCGCAGGCCATGTCACGATTGGCGATTGGGTGATCCTCAGCGGCTTTACTCTCGTACATCAGTTCTGCGCTATCGGTGCCCACGCCTTCACCGGCATGGGTAGCGCCATCGCCAAGGATGTCCCCCCCTATATGATGGTTGCCGGTAATCCGGCACAGCCGCACGGTATCAATCGGGAGGGATTAAAGCGGCGCGGCTTTAGCAGTGAAGCCCTGCAGCGCTTAAAGGAGGCTTACCGACTACTCTACCGCTCCGGATTGTCGCTTGAGGCGGCGCGTCGGGAGTTGACAATACTCGCTACCGAGCGGGCTGAGCTACAACCGCTGGTGCAGTTTTTGGCCGATTCGAAGCGTAGTATTTTACGTTGAAGCGGGTCGCCTATAGCGGCGCTATGGAGGCACATCAGCGACAGAAACGGTCGATTAACCCGCGCAGCAGGGTCACCGTTGGCGTGATCTGATCGAGTGCTAAAAACTCATCGGGTTGATGTGCCTGATCGATACTACCCGGACCGAGAATCACCGTATCAATGCCAAGCTCGGCCAGATAGGGCCCTTCGGTACCGAACGCAACCGCTTCAGCAGCGTGGCCGGTGAGCTGTTCGGCGGCGCGGACAATCGCGCTGTTGCGATCGGTGAAAAGCGGTGGGATCCCCTCAAACAGGGGACGCAGCGAGAGCTGTAGGCCGGCACCTCCTAACTCGCTCCGATCAAGCCGCGCCTGCAGGCGCTGCTGGAGTTCGCCACGCAGATCGGAGAGTGCCATACCGGGTAATGGGCGCAGATCGATATGCAGTTCACACTCACCGCAGATGCGGTTGGGGTTATCGCCGCCATGAATATGGCCGAGGTTGAGCGTCGGTAGCGGTACCCGAAACTGTGGATCGCGGAAGCGGCGCTGCAGATCATCACGGAACGCCACCACCTCATCCAGCACGAGCCGCATCCCCTCCAGTGCGCTCACCCCCAGTGCGGGATCACTAGAGTGGCCAGCGCGCCCAAGTAGATGGATCGCCTCCATCAAGATCCCCTTGTGGGCGTTGACCGGGCGGAGGCGGGTCGGCTCACCGATCACGGCATGACGCGCGCGTGGGCGTCCCAGATCAACCAGCAGGCGTGCCCCCTCCATGCTGCTCTCCTCATCAGCGGTAGCGAGGATAATCAGCGGTGCCTGTAACGGGGCGTTGCCGGGGAGTTCGCGTAGCGCCTCTAGCAGTAGCGCAAAGAACCCCTTCATATCGCAACTGCCGAGTCCATAGAGGCGATTGTCCGCTTCGGTAAGCCGAAATGGATCGTGCTGCCAGCGTGCCGCATCGAATGGGACGGTATCGGTGTGGCCAGCGAGTACCAACCCACCCGGTCCGCTACCGCGGCTAGCGATCAGATTCGCCTTATGCGGCTGCTGCGGCAGGGGGAGGATCTCAACGGCAAACCCAAGCTGCTCAAGCCAGCCGGCCAAGTGATCGATAACCGGTCGGTTACTGGTATCAAATGCCGGTGAGACCGAACTCATCGACGGGGTGGCGATTAGGGTCGCAAATAGCTCACGCAGTGAGGGGAGGGCGATCATATCGCTACTTAATCCGCATCCCCGGTTCAGCACCGCTGTCGGGACTAAGAATAAAGAGCTCACTCCCACCGGGCCCGGCCGCCAACACCATCCCCTCCGACACCCCAAACCGCATCTTACGTGGCGCGAGATTCGCAACCATTACGGTTAACCGGCCGACTAGCTGCTCCGGTCTATAGGCCGACTTAATACCGGCAAAGACGTTGCGCTGCTCACCACCGAGATCGAGTGTCAACTGCAACAGCTTCGCCGCGCCCTCGACCTGCACGGCAGCGGCGATCCGCGCCACGCGTAGATCGACTGCAGCGAAGGTCTCAAACGGGATCTCCGGGCTAATCGGATCGGTGGTGAGCGGTGATGGTGAGATCGCCCCCGCTCCCCCGTCCGCATCTGCTGTGACCGGCGGCGCTGCATCTGCAGGCGATGTGATCACCAGCGCGGCAACTTGCCCCTCCTCAACCCGGGTAAGCAGCGGGGTAAAGGGGGTAATTGGGATATTGAGTAGCGGGGTTGTTCGATCCGCCCAAGTTAGATCCTGACCACCAAGAAACTGCTCCGCCTTCGCCACAACGCCCGGTACCACCGGTTTGAGGTAGATCATCAGCACCCGGAACAGATTGAGTCCCTGCGTACAGATCGCCTGAACCTGCTCACGCTGAGCGGGATCTTTAATGCGCTGCCACGGCTTCTGCTCGTCGATATATTGGTTCGCCTGATCGGCAAGCTGCATGATGGTGCGCATCGCCTGACCAAACTCCCGCTTCTCGTAGAGCGCTGCAATCGCATCGCCGGCTGCCACCGCTTCTGCGAAGCGGTGCGGCTCTGGCAGGTCGGCGGCGAGGTGACCATCAAACTGTTTGCTGATAAAGCCGGCACAGCGACTGGCGATATTGACCACCTTACCCACGAGATCGGCATTCACGCGCTGGCGAAAATCCTCTAGGTTAAGATCGATATCATCAATACCCGAACCCAGCTTCGCTGCGAAGTAGTAGCGCAGATAGGCCGGATCGAGCTGTTCGAGGTACCGACTCGCCTCAATGAAGGTGCCACGTGACTTCGACATCTTCTGACCATTGACGGTGAGAAAGCCGTGGCACCACACCGCTGTTGGGGTACGGAAGCCGGCACCCGCTAACATTGCTGGCCAGAACAGGGTGTGGAAGTAGGCGATATCTTTGCCGATAAAGTGGTATAGCTCGGTCTGACTACCGGCGCCCCAGTAGTGATCGAAATCGAGATCGGCACGTTGTGCACAGAGGTTCGCGAAGCTTCCCATATAACCAATCGGCGCATCGAGCCAGACATAGAAATATTTGCCCGGCGCATCGGGGATCTCAAAACCGAAGTAGGGGGCATCACGTGAGATATCCCAATCCTGCAGCCCCGCCTCAAACCACTCATTGAGTTTGTTGGCGATCCCTGACTGCAGTCGACTCTGCTCAATCCACCCCTGCAGCAGGGTCTGAAAGTGACCGAGCTGGAAGAAGTGGTGCTCTGAGGATTTCTCAATCGGCACACTGCCAGAGAGGGCGGAACGGGGGTTTTTGAGATCGGTGGGACTATAGGTGGCACCACACACCTCGCAGGAGTCACCATACTGATCAGCCGCACCGCAGCGCGGACACTCGCCGCGAATAAAGCGATCAGGAAGAAACATCCCCTTCTGCGCATCATACGCCTGCACAATCTCCCGGCGGGCGATGTGGCCGCCATCACGCAGGCGGGTATAGATAGTCTCTGCGCAGTGGCGATTCTCTGGCGAGTGGGTGGTGTGGTAGTTATCAAAACTGATGCCAAAGCCGGCAAAGTCGCGTTGATGCTCGGCACCGATCCGCGCGACCAGCTGCTCTGGCGTGATACCCTCGGAGTGGGCGCGCAGCATAATCGGCGTGCCGTGGGCATCATCGGCACAAACATAGGTGCAGCGGTGACCGCGTAGTCGCTGAAACCGCACCCAGATATCGGTCTGTAGATACTCTACTAAGTGGCCAAGATGGATCGGACCGTTAGCGTAGGGGAGGGCGCTGGTAACAAGGATGGTGCGTTGCGTATCGGCCATAGTCTTAATCTATTTTTGCTGCGATAGGTGAGAGAGGGTCGCCAAAGGTACCATAAAGTGGCGGCGGCGGGGTGTTGAGCATGGCTACGGTGATGGCGGCGCGATCGGAACCACCTTTGCAAGCAGACCAAATAGCGGGTGATCGAGGTAGTGCAGCTCGCCACTGCGCATCCGCAGCGCCCCCTGCAGTCGATACCACTCGGGATCAGCCCACGGTAACTGGTAGGCGATATCGGCATCAAGGTGGTGGTAACGCGATAGAGAGAGGGTGATCTGACCGAGCAGCGGTATAGCACTGCCATCGGCCGCGGTCGCCGGTAGCGCCACGCTCACCGCCGCCTCGCGCGCGAGCCCCGGCTGTTGCCACGCTAGATGGAGTAGCGGCTTAAAACCGCGCGAGCGGCGCAAGCGCTGCCACACTTCCGTGAGCTGCTGCTGTTCGGGAGGGATTTGACGCAGAGTGGGGTCGGGGTGATCGAGCGGTTGCAGGAGGCGCGCGTTGGTACTGTCGGGTAGTGTCGGTGCGGCTGGCCACTGCTCAGCGTTGCGATACTCACCATCGCGGGCAAAGATAATCACCTCGGCCTGATACCAGCTCTGCTCTGCTGCTAAGGGGGCTGCCACCAACAACAGCAGCCACACTGCGTACGGCGGCGGCATGCCAAGACGCCGCCTACCTCTTAACCACCCACCCATCACCACCTCGCTGTCACCATACATAACCCAGATCTAAGGATAGGGAACATACCAGCTCACGACGGGCCGTCGCAACCACTTGGGGGAGGCGCCCGATCGAGGCGATCGGGTGTGAACCGACGGCGATTAGACGGCATGAAAAAAGGGGTTGCCACTGTGCGTGACAACCCCTCAACTTGTTTGGCTCCCCGGGACGGGCTCGAACCGCCGACCCAGTGATTAACAGTCACTTGCTCTACCGACTGAGCTACCGGGGACTTGCTTCAAGAGCGGCGCATATTACCGATGGCGGTGGCGTTGGTCAACCCTCTCGTGCCACTTTTTCATTCGCGGGAGGGGGCGAGAGTGAGACTTCGATCACGTAATAGCGCATGGGAGCGATCGGGGTGTTGTTAAATGGGAAAATTTCCCATACTATCCACAACCAGAGAGAACAGCAGGCTCGAACCGACTCACAACAGGAGATTTGCCATGTACTACATCCAACCACAATTCAAACGCTCACCACTCGCTGTCGCACTCGCCACCGCTTTGGCCTTAAGCGGCTGTGGGGGCGGTAGTGATAGCAGTATGCCAAGCAGCGATAGCAGTACGCTCATTAGCGGCAGCCTTATCGACGGTCCGATCGCTGGGGCGACGGTGTTTCTCGATCTGAATAACAATCAGCAGCTCGATAGCGGTGAGCCCGAGTCGAATGTGACCGATGCGGATGGCCGGTTTCAGATCGATATCGGCGCGCTGCTTCAGAGCGGTGAGCTAACGGTCGATGCCGTCGCGCTTGCATCACTGGTCTCGATCGTTCCAGACAGCGCTTACGATGCCGATGATGCTGGCCTGACCCTAGCGCAAGCTGGGCGGAGCGGTTTTACACTGGTAACGCCGATGGAGGCCTATGTTGATCTGAGTGATAACCTCAATGAGACGGTGGTGAGTCCGCTAACGACGCTGGTAGCGGGGATGGTGCTTGATGATGGCTTAACACTCGCTGAGGCGAAGCGGCGGCTCTGTGATGAGCAGTTGGGGCTCGATCCGGAGGATGCGATGAACGATCCGATGGTCAACTACATTGAGACAGCGCACCATGAAATGCACCGCCATGCCCGCACCGCTGCCGATACGCTCGCTGAGAGTGGCCGGCAGTTACAAATTGCGCTCGGAGGTGATGCGGAGAGTGAGAGCGTACTGGATGCGGCGCTGAGCACGCGCGAGCAGTTTAGTATCGTACACGAGACCACGCGCCAGCGGCTACGGCAACTGCGGGAAGCGGATACGGCAGCGGGAACGCCGGTGAGTGATGAGCCTATCAGCGTTGCCGCGCTGCGTGATCGCCGAGTGGGCGACGGCAACGAGGACTTAGTGGATACACTCCATCGCGTCCGCAACGGCCGCGGCGATCATGCGCTGCCGAGCGATGCCGCAATCACCACCGATCAACCCTTTATTGTCCTATTTGATAGCAGCGCGTTAGCCGCCGCCGGGGATGATGTCGATAGCGCCGCGACCGAGCTGGTAGCAGCGTATGATGGTGCCGTGCTAGGCCCTATCTACCGCCACCTATTTGAGGGGTTTGCGGTGACACTGCCGGCCGCTAGCGTTGCCAATTTCCTTACTGCGCTCAACAGTGATAGCCGTATCCGGTTGGTTGAGAATGAGACCGCGACCCAGCGCCATCCACTCCTGTTTGACCTCGCCGGCGATACCGCACTATGGGGATTGGATGTGATCGATGGAACAGTTGATGGCACCTACCAACCGACCAACGCCGGGAGTGGTATCACCATCTACATTGCCGATACGGGTGTACTCGATAGCCATACAGAATTTGATGACACCGGTGTGAGTCGTCTCTTAGCTGGTTACAGCGCCATAGCGGGGGAGATCGCAACGGCTGATGAGAATGGCCACGGTACCCATGTGGCCGGTATTGTCGGTGGTGATCAGTATGGTGTGGCGCGCAGTGTGACACTGATACCGGTACAGGTGCTCAACCGTGATGGGGGTGGCCGTCTACGCGAGGCGCTCGATGGGCTCGACTGGATCGCCGGTGAGGTGGCAGCCGCCGCTAGTAGCGCTCAGTCGGTGGTCAATATCTCATGGGGTTCAGAGCGATCGACGGTACTGGATCTGGCGGTGAGTGAACTGGTCGCACAGGGGGTACCGGTAGTGGTGGCTGCGGGTAATAGTGGCGCTAACGCCTGCCGCTTCTCGCCAGCGGCGGTACCGACTGCAATTACGGTTGGAGCGGCGCTATTCGATACCGATAATAACCGCTATCGGAGTGCCGACTACTCCAACAGCGGTCCCTGCCTCGATCTCTACGCTCCGGGGAGTGAGATTCGCTCCGCCTATCCGCTCAATAGTGATGGTGTAACCGACACTAGCGCTAGTGAGGTGCTCTCCGGGACTTCGATGGCGGCCCCCCATGTGACCGGTGCGTTAGCACAACTGCTCACCCTTGCAGCGGCAGATGCAACCGCGTCACCGGTAACGCCGGCGCAGTTAAATGATTGGCTGATCGCCAGCAGTGCTACCGATCGGCTCGATCAGGTCGGTTACCAATCACCCAACCGCTTCTTGCAACTCGCTACCGCCCTGCCGCTGGTTGATACGGGTGACGATACGACGGCTGATAGCCGTACGACCCCGGCGATCAGCGCGCTGATCGCCGATCTACAGGGTTCAGCACGGCGGCTCGCGACCGGTTGGCGCGCAGAGGTACGCGTGACACTGATTGATAGCGCGAGCGCCCCGGTGGTCGGGGCCGAAGTGAGTGGTGATTTCACTCTTGGTGGTAGCGCTAGCACCTGCCTGACCGATAGTAATGGTAGCTGCCATCTGGTGAGCGGTATCCTCGGTAGCGACACCCTATCGGTCACTTTTACCCCATCCACGGTGAGTGGCGCAGGGATCACCTATGATGCGGCCAGTAATGCGGTTAGTGAGGTAACGATCAACTACCAAGGGGGTTGGGCGCGTCAAGGTGAGCCGCGGCGGCCACACCACCACTAAAGTGGGGTTGTACGGCCGATGATCCATCCCCTACCATCTACGCCATGAGCGAGACACCTGAACAGGAGCAGCTGATCCATGCGCTAGTGATGGCGCAACCGTTGGTGGCGTGGATGGTGCGTCACGGTGTCGGCTATGCCGCGTTTGCGGCGGCACTTAAACCCCTCTTTCTGGAGGCGGCGCTGACTGAATTGAGCGGTGACGCCCGCCGCGTCACCGACTCGGCACTGAGTCTACGCGCGGGTCTCCACCGTAAAGATGTGCGGCAGCTACGGGGGGCGGCGGTTGAGAGTCGGCAAGCGCTCGCGGCCGAGGGGCAGCGCTGGAGTAAACCGAGTGCGGCCAGTCAGGTGTTTACGCGCTGGATCACCAGTGATCTACCGCACCAACTACCGTTTGATGGTGCCGATCCATCGTTTGCGACCCTGGTACAGAGCGTATCGCGTGATATGCACCATCGGGCGGTATTAGAGGAGCTACAGCGGTTGGAACTGGTCTCACTCACCGATGGGGTGGTTGCGCTGCAGCAGCAGCGTTTTGTGCCCTCACCCGATCAGCAGCAGCGGCGCAACCTCTTTGCTGCGGCGATCGCCGACCATCTCCATGCGGGTAGTGACAACCTCAGTAGCGAATCGCCGCCGCACCTCGATCAGAGTCTATTTGCTAATGGCTTAAGCGCCGAATCGGTGGCACAGCTCACTGAGCAGGCGCGTCTACAGTGGCAGCAGGTGCTACAGCAGTTGGTGAGCGTTGCCGAACCGCTGATTCAGCAAGATCGCGATATTGATAACCCCCATCGCTTCCGACTCGGTATGTTTACCTACAGCACACCGGAGGCAGCATCAACCCCACCGCTAGCGCCCGAGGAAGATCAGGAGAGATCGAGATGATCATCCCTATCAATCGATGGTTATGCACACTACTGCTACTACTTAGTCTACTGATCCTCGCTAGCTGTGGTGGTGAGGAGAGCGTGGCAGATGGGAGTCTCGGTAGCGGCGGTACCGGCGTGGTGTGGGGTGATGTCACCGGTTTTGGTAGCATTATTGTCGGTGGCGTTGAGTATGACGACAGCGCGGCTGATGTCGTCAGTGGTAGCAGTAGCGGTGCCGTGGTACGTGCCCAACCGCAACTGGGGCAGCAAGTAGCCCTACGCTATGAGCTACCGATCGATGGCAGTGGCACGCTCGCAACGATTCAGCCCGATCAGATTTGGATACGACCGCAGCTGATCGGCCCTGTCACTGCAGTTGATATCGAGGCAGATGCGTTGACGCTGCTAGATACGCAGGTGGTGGTGAGCGCATCAACACTACTTGATGGCATCAGCACGTTGCGTGATCTACAGTTGGGCGATCAGCTGGAGTTACATGGTCACTGGATGGAGGAGGAGGGTAGTGGCGGACGGTGGTTGGCCGCGACGCGTCTACAGCGCCGTTCCGATCGTGACGCACAAACCGAGCCGCCACTACTCTTCAGTGGTGTCGTTACCGCAGCGACCACGACCCGCGTGACAGTCGCCGATCGCTACCACTTTTTTGTTGATCACGGTCACGATCTCTCGGCAGTCGCGGTCGATAAGCCGCTGTCGATCTGGATCGATCCGGCCTACTGGCAGCCGGCTAGCGGTAACAGCATGCCGCTGCTGGCGATCGATTGGGCACCGAATCTAAGCGCGGTGGATCAACACACCATCCATCCGCCGCCACGAACCCCGCCGCCACCGCAGCTTAAGGGGGTGATTACCGTACCGACGACCTGGGCAGATGGTGAGGAGAGTCGGATCACCCTGCGCAATACCGAACTGCTGATCACCGCTGATCTGATCGCCACGAGTGGGTGTGCAGAGGCTGCCCCCGGCAGTCTGCTCTATCTGGCGCTCATCGCTAAAGCGGGAGCGTTACCGCTAGCGGTAACGGAGATTATCGACTGTAGCGCCGATATCCCCGATGCGGGGGTCGGGGCGACCGCTGGTTACATCACCGCAATTGATCGTGAACAGGGCCATATTACACTGGAGCGAGCAGGGGCACGGTTTGAGTTGCCACTAACCGATCTAGCACGCGATCAACTCGACCTAGAGGCGCTACAGGGGGTATCGGTGGCGCTAGAGTTAGAGTGGCGCGATGGTGAGCCACGGGTGCGTCGGGTCGATGAGCAGCACGCCCACTAGGATCGGCTAGCGCCGATTCGCTACGCTATGTAGCACCCACCGATACTCAAAGTAGACCGTATAGTCACGGTAGCGCCAGCGCGTGATGGGGGGCTGGCCAACACCCGGTAGCCGCTGTAGCGGCTCACCGAAGCGATCGGCCACTTGACGCATGCTCAGCCCCCGCTGCGGCCAGTGCGGATCGGCCTCACTTGCATGGGTAGTCGGTTCGGCTAGTAGTAGGAGGAGTAGCCCTGCCGCTCCCATCTGTTGCAACCGCTTTCCCCCCATTCTCCTGTCACTCCTGCTATGATCGCTACCTATCACACCACCCGGACCGCATCAAAGCGGTCACCACCCGCCGTCGACTCTACCACACCACGCGCTATGAAAATGTCCAAACAGCCGCCATCAACCGCTACTACCGCTATTGCTGCACCGGCACGCCACCTCTTCTCCTACCGGCAATATTGGCCGTGGCAGATGCTGCCAGTACCGATGTTACCGATGTCGCGTGATGAGATGGATCAGCTCGGTTGGGATAGCTGCGATGTCATTATTGTCACCGGTGACGCCTATGTTGATCACCCCAGCTTCGGCATGGCGCTGGTGGGACGACTGCTAGAGTCACACGGCTTTCGGGTCGGCATTATTGCGCAACCGAACTGGCACGACGCGACCGCGTTTCAGGCACTCGGTCGCCCCAATCTCTGCTTTGGGGTGACCGCTGGCAATATGGATTCGATGGTTAATCACTACACCGCCGACCGTAAAGCGCGCCGCGATGACGCCTACACCCCCGATGGCGCTGCTGGGCGGCGGCCCGATCGGGCGACACTGGTCTATGCCCAGCGCTGCCGTGAGGCGTATCGCGATGTTCCGATTATCCTCGGTGGCATTGAGGCGAGTCTGCGACGGGTCGCACACTACGACTACTGGTCTGATAAAGTGCGCCGCTCGGTGCTGCTCGATAGTAAGGCTGATCTACTGCTCTATGGCAATGCCGAGCGGGCGTTAGTGGCGTTACTGCATCGACTCGCTGCAGGGGAGCCGATTGAGCGCATCGACGATCTGCGAGGCAGTGTGCTACTGCGTAGTGAGGTGCCGGCAGGGTGGCAGGTGATCGACAGTCGCGATCCCGATATGAGAGCACCGCGTAGCAGACTGCCACGCGATCGGCAGGTGCTAGAGCTACCCACTTATGAGCAGGTGCGTGACGATCCAGTGCGCTACGCCCACGCCTCGCGGCTGCTCCATCTGGAGACCAACCCCGGTAATGCGCGCCCGCTGCTCCAGCGCCACGGCGATCGACTCCTCTGGATCAATCCACCACCGCTACCGCTAGCGAGTGATGAACTCGACGGAGTCTATGAACTCCCCTATAGTCGCCGACCCCACCCTGCCTATGGGAGTGCGGTGATTCCCGCCTATGAGATGATCCGGTTTTCGGTCAATATCATGCGCGGCTGTTTTGGCGGCTGCACCTTCTGCTCAATCACCGAGCATGAGGGGCGCATTATTCAGAGCCGCTCGGCAGAGTCGGTGGTACGGGAGGTGGAGCGGGTACGCGATTTGACCCCAGGCTTTACCGGCCAAATCTCCGATCTGGGGGGACCGACAGCCAATATGTATCGGCTGCAGTGCCGATCGCCAGAGATTGAGCGCGCCTGTCGTCGCCTCTCCTGTGTCTACCCCGATATTTGCGATAATCTTAACACCGATCATCAGCCGCTGATTGAGCTCTACCGCTCAGTGCGACAACTCCCCGGGATTAAGAAAGTATCGGTCGCTTCCGGGTTGCGCTACGACTTGGCGGTGCGCTCACCAGCCTACATTAAGGAGTTGGTGACCCACCATGTCGGTGGCTATCTAAAAATAGCGCCAGAGCATACCGAGGCGGAGCCACTGCGCCATATGATGAAGCCGGGGATCGGTACATTTGAGCGCTTTCGGCAGCTGTTTGAGCGCTACTCACAGGCTGCCGGTAAGCAGCAGTACCTTATTCCCTACTTTATCGCTGCTCACCCCGGTAGTCGGGATGAGGATATGGTAGCGCTGGCACTCTGGTTGAAGCAGAATCAGTTTCGCCCCGATCAGGTGCAGACCTTCCTCCCCTCACCGATGGCGTTAGCCACCGCAATGTACCACACCGGTCGCAATCCACTGCGGCAACTACAGGGGGGCGGGGAGCGGGTGAGTGTCGCGCGTGGATTGAGGCAGCGGCGGCTACAGAAGGCGCTGCTGCGCTACCACGATGCGGCGAACTGGCCGCTGATTCGCCAAGCGCTGCAGCAGCTGGGTCGGGCCGATCTCATCGGTAATGGCAAGCGCCACCTTGTTCCGCGCTGGCAGCCTACCGCAGAGGCTGGCGTCGCGACGCGGCAGCGGCCGGTTACCCCTCGTCAAGCAGCGGGTGATCGCCGTTCGAAGCGGCGGCGTTGAGTGATGTTATGAGATCAACTTAATCAAAGAGGTAGGCCTGACCCCGATGGTTTATGTTAACACGCCGTTTGCACAGCCTGCGTTACCGTCACCGGCGGTCCGCGCAGCGTGGCTCGATACGCTCTGTCATGGTCTGAGTGAGGCAGAGGCAACGCTGCTGCGATCGGCAGTGGCACTGGCGAGTGAAGCGCATCGCCACCAGTTACGCGCCTCGGGTGAGCCCTATCTGTCACATGCGTTTGCGGTGGCCGATATCTTGGCCGGACTCAATATGGATCCAGAGAGTATCGCGGCGGCGATGCTGCACGATGTGGTGGAGGATACCGAGGTCACCTTAGCGCAGGTGGCGGCGGTGTGTAATCCGGCAGTCGCCCATCTGGTCGATGGATTAACCAAGATGCGGGCGATTAGTGCGCTACAGCCTGCCACTGGCCGCGGTGATATTAAGGCAGAGAGTCTGCGCAAGCTGCTATTGGCGATGGCTGAAGATGTGCGGGTGGTGCTGATTAAACTCGCCGACCGGCTGCACAATATGCGAACGCTCAAGCATCTGTCGGAGGAGAAGCAGCGTCGTATCGCACGTGAAACGATGGATATCTATGCGCCACTGGCCAACCGACTCGGGATCTGGCAGGTAAAGTGGGAGCTAGAGGATCTGGCATTTCGCTATCTGGAGCCGACCGCCTATCGGCAAATCGCCCGCTTTCTGCGCGAGCGGCGGGTAGATCGGCAGCGCTATATTGATGAGGTGTTAGCGACGCTCGATCGGGAGCTGCAGCAGGTCGGCGTAGTCGCCGACATTAAGGGGCGACCGAAGCATATCTATAGTATCTGGAAGAAGATGCAGCGCAAGGGGATCGGCTTCCATGAGCTCTACGATGTACGGGCAGTGCGGATCTTGGTCGAGAGTGTGGCCGACTGTTACCACGCACTCGGGGTCGTGCATACCCTCTGGCCGCATATTCCCCGCGAATTTGATGACTATATCGCGACGCCAAAGGAGAATCGCTACCGCTCGATCCACACGGCGGTAGTGGGGCCGAAGGGTCAGACACTCGAGGTGCAGATCCGTACCCATGATATGAATCGCCATGCGGAGTTAGGCGTGGCGGCGCACTGGCGTTACAAGGAGGGGGGGCGCAGTGATGCCGACTTTGAGCAGCGCATCGCTTGGTTACGGCAACTGCTCGATTGGAAGGAGGAGGAGGGGAGTGCCGGGGAGTTTATCGATCGTTTTAAGTCGGAGGTGTTTCAAGATCGGGTCTATGTGTTGACCCCCGATGGTGAGGTGATTGATCTGCCGCAGGGGGCAACACCGCTCGATTTTGCCTACCACATCCACACCGAAGTGGGACATCGCTGCCGGGGGGCGCGGATCAATAGCCGCATTGTACCGCTCACCTATGAGCTCCATAGCGGTGAGCAGGTGGAGGTGATGACTGCACGGCAGGGCGGGCCGAGCCGCGACTGGATGAATCCCCATCTTGGCTACCTGAAGACCTCGCGCGCTCGCTCAAAAGTGCGCTACTGGTTTAAACAGCAGGATCAGCAGCAGAATCTGCACGACGGACGCGCCATCCTCGACCGCGAGTTGCATCGGCTTGGTGTCGATGATCTGGCACTCGATCGGCTGGCATTGCAGCTGGCGGTGGCGGGCGTCGATGAGCTACTGATTGCGGTTGGGCGAGGGGATATTAACACTGCCCAGATCGCCGGCGCGGTGCATCAGTTGACACGGCAGCCGAGTAGTGATGAGGATGCAACGCTAGTGAACCGGCGCTCATCAACCCCTCGACGGCGCGGTGGCGGGGGTGGCGAGGGGAGTGGCGCGATCCATATTCATGGGGTAGGGAACCTACTGACGACGATGGCGCGCTGCTGCCAGCCGACACCCGGTGATGAGATTATCGGCTTTATCACCCTCGGGCGCGGTGTCACCATCCACCGCAACGACTGTAATAATGTGCTCTGTCTCGATGAGGAGAAGCGGCAGCGACTAATTGAGGTGAGTTGGAGCAGCGATGAGACACAGACCTATGAGGTCGATATTGAGATACAAGCGGTCGATCGGCAGGGTCTGCTACGCGATGTCTCAATGGTACTGGCCAATGAGAAGGTGAATGTGCTCGCTGCTAACACCCTCACCAATAAAGAGCAGCTGACCGCCCGGATGCAGGTGACGCTAGAGGTAGCCGACACCGACCAGCTAAGTCGATTGTTAAGCCGCATCAATGCGCTACCCAACGTCCTAGAGGCGCGGCGGCGCGGTTAGCCGGGGCAACGCCCGAGCCACCGCCGCCTCGCCGGTTTCCTGGTACTCACGATTGAAGCACCGCCAGAGATGGGGATACTACGGCGACCACAACCGTGATGCTTGCCTCTTAACCGGTCATATTACGGTAGCGCAATCAATCAGCGGATGTGGTTTAATGCGGCAATGTTTCGACCCTATCCCCTATTCATCGGTCTGCGATACACCGGTGCGAAGCGGCGCAACCACTTCATATCGTTTATTTCGCTCACCTCGATGCTCGGCATCGCACTTGGCGTCACCGCACTGATCACGGTGCTGTCGGTGATGAATGGCTTTGAGCAGGAGTTGCGTGCGCGTATTCTCGGTATGACGGCGCATGCGACGATCAGCGGTTGGCAGCGCCCGCTGACCGACTGGCCGACGGTGGTGCGGGAGGTAGAGCAGCAGCCGCAGGTGATCGCTGCCGCCCCCTATATTCAGCGCGAAGGGATGGTGATCCATGGTCAACAGGTGCATGGGACACTGCTGCGTGGAGTGCTCCCCGATCAGGAGCCACGCGTCTCGGAGGTGGCAACTAAAATGGTCGCCGGCACCCTCGACACCCTACAGGCGGGTAGCTATCGGATTATATTGGGGCGTGATCTGGCGCGCAGTCTCGGGGTCGATGTTGGGGATCGGATCACGCTCGTCTCACCCACCGCCAATGTGAGCTTAGTTGGGGTGATGCCGCGCAGTCGCCGGTTTCAAGTCAGCGGTATCTTTGAGATCGGCATGTATGAGTATGATAGTGCGCTGGCGCTGGTTCATCTTGATGATGCCGCAACCCTCTACCGCATAGAGGGGGTCAGTGGGGTGCGACTGAAACTGCACGATCTGTTTCAGGCACCGGCGGTGAGTCGCCAGTTGGCGCAGCAGCTCCCCGGTTACTACCAAGTGCGCGACTGGACGCAATACCATACCAACTTCTTTCGTGCGATTCAGACCGAAAAGAGTGTGATGTTTGTGATTCTGCTGTTGATCGTCGCTGTGGCCGCGTTCAACATCGTCTCCACACTGGTGATGGTGGTGACCGATAAGCAGAGCGATATTGCGATTTTACGCACCCTCGGTGCTTCACCGCGTGGTGTGATGGCGATCTTCATGGTGCAGGGGACACTGATTGGTATTATCGGTACCCTACTCGGCCTCGCCGGCGGTATTACATTAGCGCTCCATGTTGAGCAGCTCGTTCCGGCGCTAGAGCGCCTATTTGGGGTTGAGTTTCTGCCAGCCGATGTCTACTACATCAGCCGTCTCCCATCGGAGCTGCACTGGGATCAGGTGGCGCAGATCGGTATCATCGCACTGGTTATCAGTATGCTCGCTACCCTCTATCCGGCGTGGCGAGCTGCGCGCACCCAACCGGCAGAGGCGCTGCGTTACGAATGAGCGAACATGAGGGTGATAGTGTCTTGCGCTGCCATAATCTGCAGCGCCGATTCCACCAAGGACCGGCGACGATTGAGGTGCTGCGCGGTGTCGATTTGACCATCCAGCGCGGTGATCGGTTAGCGATTATTGGCGCATCTGGATCGGGTAAGAGTACGCTACTACAGCTACTTGGCGGTTTAGATCGCCCTGACCAAGGTGAGGTGTGGCTAGGTGAGACACAACTGAGTCACCTCGGCGAAGCGGCACGTGGCCGGCTACGTAACCAGCAGCTCGGCTTTGTCTATCAGTTTCACCACCTGTTACCGGAGTTTAATGCACTGGAGAATGTCGCACTGCCGCTGCTGATAGGTGGTGTCGGGCGGCGGTCAGCTCGGCAGCGGGCGGCGTCGATGTTAGCGCAGGTTGGACTCGCTGCCCGGCAGCACCATAAACCGGGAGCGCTCTCCGGTGGTGAGCGGCAGCGAGCGGCGTTAGCGCGTGCGTTGGTGACAACACCGCGCTGTCTACTAGCCGATGAGCCGACCGGTAACCTTGATCGCACGACCGCCGCGCAGATAGGTGATCTGCTGCTGCAACTTAATCGCGATTTAGCGGTAGCGCTGGTTGTTGTAACGCACGATCCGGAGCTGGCCTCGCGCCTTGGTCAGCGTGTTGAACTGATTGACGGCACCTTGCAATCCCCCTCGGTATGAGATCGAATCTGTTGATGGCAACGCCATCTTGTAGCACTGAAGAGGCACTCTGATGGAGAGGCAAAAGATTCTGTTGGTGGATGATGATCCACGTAATCTACAGCTGCTACGGCAGATACTGAAGGATGAGTATGCGCTGCTCTACGCAAAATCGGGCGCCGAAGCGATCACCAATGCGATGAAGTATAACCCCGATCTGATCCTACTTGATGTGATGATGCCGGAGATGGATGGCTATCGTGTCTGTGAGATATTAAAGGGGGATCGGCGCTGCAACCACATCCCAATCATCTTTGTAACTGCGCTCAATGATGAGGCGGAGGAGGCGCGCGGTTTTGAGCTAGGCGCCGTCGATTTTATCTCGAAGCCGGTGCGCCCATCGGTGGTGCGCCATCGGGTACGGAGCCATCTGGCACTGAGTGATCAGCAGCGCGCCTGTCAGCGCCGGATTGAAGATCAGCAAGATGAGTTGCGCCGTACCCGCTTAGAGAGTCTGATGATGCTCGGCAAAGCGGCTGAGTATCGTGACAATGAGACGGGTCTACATGTACAACGGATGGCGCGCTACAGCGAGCTATTGGCAGATGCCTACGGCTGGAACAGCTCCGCCTGCGATCTCATCCTACACGCCGCCCCGATGCACGATATTGGTAAGATTGGTATCCCCGATCGCATCTTGCAAAAGCCGGGACCGCTGACCCCCGATGAGTGGGTGATTATGCGCCAGCATACCGAAATTGGCGCTGAGATCATCGGTCAGTTTGGTGGCGGATCGGAGCTCTTTGTGATGGCGCGTTCAATCGCTCTGTCGCACCATGAGAAGTGGAATGGGAGTGGCTACCCACTCGGCCTCAAGGGAGAGGCGATCCCGATTGAGGGTCGAATTGTCGCACTCGCCGATGTCTTTGATGCGCTCACCACCCGGCGTCCCTACAAAGAGGCGTGGCCGCTGGAGAAGGCGATTGTGCTGCTACAAGATGAGGCCGGCGAGCACTTTGATCCAACCCTATCTGAGCTGTTTATTGAGCGGATGCCACAGGTACGAAAAATTATGGATCAGTGGCAGGAGCTGTGATGATAGGCGGGGCTTCGTTAGGGCGTTGCTTGCTGCTGTTTGGATGGCTACTTTTGGGGGGGTGTAGTTTTGATCCCGCACCACCCCAACTACGCATTGCCACGAATATCTGGCCTGGTTATGAACCGATCCATTTAGCACAGCATCTGCAACAGTGGCCAGATGATCAGGTGCGGCTATTTGAGTATCCCACCGCTGCAGAGGGGTTACGGGCTCTACGTAACCGCTCTGTTGATGCCATTGCGATCACTATGGATGAGGTGCTACTGCTACGCGAGACGGGTATCCCGGTCAGCGTGGTACTGGTACTGGATATCTCTGCCGGTGGCGACGTTATCGTCGCGGCGCCGTCGATCACATCGGTGACGGCGCTGCGCGGTAAAACCGTTGCATTAGAGGAGGGGGCGCTCGCCAGCTATGTGTTGAGTCGGGCATTGTCGCTACACAACATGACGCTCGATGATGTGACGCTGCGGCGGGTAGGTAACGATGAGAAGCGTCTGCTATTTCAGCAGGGTGAAGTGGATGCGGTGGTCACCTATGAGCCACTGCGTACGCTGCTGCTACGCGATCAGGGACATGAGATATTCAGTAGCCGCCAGATCCCAGATGAGATTATGGATGCACTGGTGGTGCATGAGGCGTACCTAACACGCTACCCACAGCGAGTACGCGAAGTGATCGATGGTTGGTTTATCGCCATCGAACAGCTACGACAGGGTGATGCGGCGGCCCTCCGGTTTATTGCTGAACGGATGCGCTTTTCGCAGAGTGAACTGGCGATCGCCTATCGCGGCCTACGACTCCCTGATCGACAACAGAATCGGCAGCTACTTCAGCAGCAGAAGCTGATTGATGCGGTAGAACATCTACATCGGCTGATGCGGGATATCGGACTCCTCTCGGCACCATTTAACGGTGCGAATCTACTCGTTGGGGATCTGTTGTGAGCAGCCCCTTAGCGGTGAGTGTGCGCCCCCTATGTTAAAGCAGTTACGGGTTCTACTGCCGCTGCTGATTGGCCTCTTTGCGCTACTTTTGATCGCCTCGACCTACCTATCCAACCGATTCCAGACGCTACAGGTGTTGGAGGTGACGCTAGAGCGCCAACTGCGCGATCGTCTCAACCTTGTGCAGGGGATTGGCGAACAGCTACTGGCGATCGATCGGGAGCGTGATCTGCAGCGTCTACTCTCAGCGCAAGCAACAGAATCGGATCTAAAGTTAGCGCTGATCACCAATCCGGCCGGCCGAGTGGTCGCAGCTAATCTCTACACAAGCAATGGGCGCTACTGGTATGAGCTTGCGGCCGGTGCCGATCGCCTAGCGGCCGATCAGGCATTAACTGAGCGTACCAGCCGACTACGGCGTAGCGATGATGGGCGGTGGCTTGATGGTTACGCGAGTCTCTGCCGATCGGAGCCGGGGGCGTTGCGCCCTAACGCCTGCGGACTCATCTTCTACCGTCTCGATCTGATGCATCACCGCGATCGGGCGCTGCATGGAATCACTTCGCAAGCGCTGATCAATGCTGCCGGCGTCTCGCTTGGCGCGATCCTGTTTTGGATTCTATTTCACTGGCTCTTTACTCGTCGTACCTCGCAACTAATTGCGGTGGTAAACGCCGTCTCCCGCGGCGATCGGCAGGTGCGCAGCCACATTACCGGTGTCGATGAGTTGGCCAGTTTCGGCCATGCGCTCAACACCATGCTCGATCGCATTGGTGCTGATGAGCAGCTTCTGCAGCGACAGAGCCGGGCAATTGAGGAGAGCCCGGCAATGATTATTATCACCAACATCGACTACCGGATTGAGTATGTTAACCCCGCGTTTAGCCGTATTACCGGCTACGCCGCTCGTGATGTGCAGGGGCTCCACTTTGCTGCCATCGGTAGTAGTGATGGCAAGCCGGCGCTCTGCTACCACGATGTGTTAAAGCGGTTGCGGCAGGGGGAGAGTTGGCGCGGGGAGTTGCCTGAACGCAAACGCAATGGTGAACCGGTATGGCTCTCTGCCACCATTTTGCCACTGCGCAGTGATGAGGGTGAGATCATCAACTATGTGGCGATCGAAGAGGATATTACTCAGCAGCGCCAACTCCAAGAGGCGCTGCGGCGTAAGCAGCAGAGCCTTGCAAAAGCGCAGTCGATGGCGCATGTGGGTAACTGGGATTGGGATATTGCTAGCGATCAGATCAGCTGGACTGATGAGATCTACCGTATTCTCGGACTGCGCCCCGGTGAGGAGCGCCCCACCTTTAATAGCTTCTTAGAGCGGGTACACCCCGAAGATCAGCCGCGTGTACGCGGCGCGATTATGCGCGCGTTAGCGGAACCGACCCAGCCCTACCACATGGAGCATCGCATCCTTCAACCCAATGGATCAGAGCGGATTGTGCTGGAGGTAGGTGACATTGAGCGGGATGAGCAGGGGCAGCCGGTTTTTATGATCGGTACCATGCAGGATATTACCGAACGCAAACGGGCAGAGCAGGAGTTAAAGCGTCACCGCGATAACCTACAGCAGCTAGTGGATGATCAGACGGCCAGTATCAATGCCATTGTGCAGACAGCGGCCGATGGTATCATCACTATCGACAGTGATGGATTGATCCTCTCATTTAATCGCGCCGCCGAGATGATGTTTGGTTATCGCGCTAATGAGGTGCTTGGGCTCGGTGTGCGGCTACTGATGCCGCTGTCACACCATGCGATGCTGCCCGATCGTCTCTCACCAGTCGATGATCTCACACTTGATCGGATGCTCGACCAGCGCCATGAGGTGATGGCGGTACGGCGCGACGGCAGTGAATTCCCCATTAGCCTAGCAATCAACCGCATGGATGTGGCCGGTGAGCAGCGTTTTACCCTGTTAGTGCGCGACATTACCCAAGAGAAGGAGGCGGAGGCGGAGCTGATCCAGGCGCGTACGGCTGCCGAGCAGGCGAGTCGTGCAAAGATGTCATTCCTAGCGAATATGAGCCATGAGATTCGGACGCCGATGAATGCTATTATCGGGATGACCGATCTGGTTCTCGATACCGAGCTACGGCCACAGCAGGAGAAGCGATTGCGAGCGGTTGCTAGCTCTGCCCGCTCGCTGCTGAGTCTGCTAAACGATATTCTCGATCTCTCAAAATTGGAGGGAGGAAAGCTCACTTTAGAGGCGATCCCATTCAATCTGCGACAGCTGCTCGCTAGCATCGAAGAGATGCTCCAGATCTCCGCAGAGAAGAAGGGATTACTGCTGGAGATGAGTGTCGATGAGGAGGTGCCCCACTGTCTGCGGGGTGATCCGACACGGCTGCGACAGGTGCTGCTCAACCTCATAGGTAATGCGATTAAGTTCACCGAACAGGGTGAGATTAATGTGCGCGTGGCGGTCGATCCGCAGCAGCCGGCGAGTTACTGTTACTTTAGTATCCGTGATACTGGGATCGGTATTGCACCGGAACGGATCGGTCAAGTCTTTGAGCGCTTCTCACAGGCCGATGAGTCGACTACCCGCCGGTTTGGTGGCACCGGTTTAGGTACCACTATCTCGCGCGAGTTGGTGGAGTTGATGGAGGGTCGCATCTGGGTTGAGAGCGAGCTAGGTCGTGGTAGCCACTTTCAATTTACTGCGCGGTTACAGCCGCTGATGGAGAGCGAGTGTCGGATGCTAGATGCACCGATCAGCAGGGATACGCAACATCACGCCCAGCCACTGACCATTCTGTTAGCGGAGGATATTCCGCTCAATCAGGAGTTGGTGACGGTCCGTTTAGAGGAGCATGGACATCAGGTGGTGGTTGCTGACAATGGCGTGGTAGCACTTGATCTGTTCCAGCAGCAGCGTTTTGATCTGGTCTTAATGGATGTGATGATGCCAGAGATGGATGGGTTGGAAGCGACCCGCCGGATCCGAGATTTGGAGCGTCGCAGCTCGATCCGCACGCCGATTATCATGCTCACCGCAGGGGTGATGCCGGCCGATCAGCGCCGCTGCTTCGATGCAGGGGCGGACGATTTTGTTGGTAAGCCGATCGACTTTCCACTCCTCTATCAAGCGATTGCCCGCTTCTTTGAGGGTGAGGCGGCGATAGAGGGGAGAGTCGGCGAATTGACCGGTGGGCCGACCCCACCATCGGAGAGTACGGCGAGTGCGGCCGAACAGGCACCGAGCGCTCCGCCTGCAGCTGCCCTAGCGCTACCGGAGATTACCGGTCTTGATTGCGCGGCCGGTCTGCGCATCTGGGGACAGCAGGCGATCTATCAGCGCGGGCTGTTCGGCTTTGCACGTGACTACCGCAGTAGCATCGAACAGCTGCGCGAGCATCTAGCGGCCGGTCGGAGTGAAGATGCGGTGCGACTGATGCACACGCTAAAGGGGATTAGCGGCAATTTAGGAATGCCGCAGCTCTCAGAGAGCAGTGGTGTTATGGAGCAGCAGCTCCGGCAACAGCAAGTGCCCGAGGATACACAGTTAGCAGCACTGGAGCAGCAGTTGTTTACGCTGATTGATGGTATTACCCAGTGGCAGCAATCGTTATCGGCCGCTACCACCACCGCCGATGCAACCGCAGCGGCAAGCACCGCCGGTGCGCCCCCCTTTGCATGGCAGCAGCTAGCCGAACCGCTGCAGCGCCTACAGCAGGCACTACAGCAGTCGGAGATTGATGAGGAGATACTCGATCAGCTGCGATCGCAGGTGCCGGTCACCGCGTTTGAACGGCTAGAGGGGTTCCTTGACGATTTTGAGTTTGATCGCGCCATTGCGTTAGTTGAACGCTGGTTGAGCAGCTAACTTAGCAGCTAATCAGACCGTTGCGAATGGCATAGGCGGTCAGTTGTGAAGCGCTATGGAGATCGAGTTTACGCATCAGATTGGCACGATGCTTCTCAACTGTCTTCTCACTTAGCGACAGAAAACGGGCGATCTCCTTGTTGCGCGATCCTTCGGCTATCAGTTTGATCACCTCTCGCTCACGCTGGGTCAATAGCTCCCATGATGCCGGGGCATTGATACCGTTGCGCTGCCCAAGATAGTCGGTGATGACGTTGTTGCAGATGGCCGGACTCAAGTAGGTTTTACCCCGTAGCACACTGCGGATCGCCACCAGTAGCTCCACTTGGGTATCATCCTTTAGCACATAGCCATCAGCACCCGCCCGTAGGGCGGCGCGGATCTGCTCCTCGCCATTATGTACGGTCAATACAATAATCCGTAGCTCCGGCCAGCGCCGCTTCAGATCGGCAATCGCTTCGGTGCCATTTTTGCGTGGCATAGAGAGATCCATCAACACCAACTGCGGCTGCCGCTGCTGGGTTAGCAGTAGCGCCTCGCGCCCATTCTCAGCCTCGCCGACAATCTCTAGATCCGGCTCGGTGGAGAGTAGGGCTCGCAGGCCCTGACGGAGGATGGTGTGATCCTCGACCAGCAGGATACGCTGTTTCATGGAGGGTGGCCGCTCTTCGGTAGTGAACTGCCGCTAAGCATAGTCGCCACTTATAGGAAATGGGGGATGGCAGCCGCTGGCCGAAGAGATTACAGCGCTTTGAGTGCAGCATGCAGACGCTTGCTAGCTTCAATCGCAACTTCATGCAGCGTCGCGTTATCACTCAGTTTCGACATCGTATCGGGATCGAGTAGTTCAACGCGCGTTTGGCCATTACCCAGATCGTAGACTGCCGCGTTGCAGGGCAAGAGTGCGCCGGCCATCAGGTCGGAAGCGAGCACTTTAGCCGCCAGCGGCGGCGCGCAGATACCCAACAGTTTGTATGGCGCATGATCCTGATCCATCTTTGCTTTGAAGATCGCGGCGACGTCCACTTCTGAGACGACGCCGAGATGGTTTGCCATGAGCGCTTCACGCAGTTTAGCGATTGTTGCGTCGATGGGTAGATTGACAGTTTTTCCAAAAGAGTAGGTCACGGTAGTTCCTATATGGTGGGGATGGGAATTAGTGGCGTAGCTGCTCGATCATCTCAGGCGCCAGATCAAGCCCCACCTCCGCATCGGGATTGATGGTAATAGCAACACCGCTGCCAATCCGCTCGAGTAGCCAACTGAACTCGGTCAGCAGACCGCCGCGGTAGGCCGGGAAATCGGTGAGAAACGACTTAGCCCGCTCGGGACTAGTAAAGAGCACCACCGTCTCGTTACCCTGCTCATCTTGCAGCAGGAGCGGCTGTGCCTTCTCACTGCTCTGTAGTCCAGCGATCTGATACTTCTCTTCGATCGGCATAAAGAGCTGCGCTGGCAGCAGTGCGGCCATCAACTCACGGCTATCGAGACGCCCCTCTTGGGCATCGAGGAGCTGCTGTTCAATCGGGTTGGTCGGCTGAAACGACATCACAAATCTTCCGGTAGGGTGGTCATCGAAGTTGAATGAAGATAGAGATCGACGGTACCGATTGCAACCATTGGCGTGAAGGGGCTTTCGTCGCGCCGCGGTAACCGCTACTCTTACCGTTTTGAACAGCGACCGGATCGATCGATGAGCAGTTATCTCCTGAAACGACTACTACTGATGATCCCGACCCTCGTGGGGGTGATGCTGATCACCTTTGTGGTGACGCAGTTTGTGCCGGGGGGGCCGGTGGAGCAGCTGTTGAGTCAGCTACAGGGGCAGGCCGGCGCCGGCGGTGAGGCGTCGGCGGGTATCGAGGGGCTCTATCGTGGTGCTTCCGGTCTTGATGCCGAACGGATCGCGGAGTTGGAGGCGCTCTACGGCTTCGATCAGCCCGCTTATCAGCGCTTCTTACAGATGCTTGGCAACTACATCACCTTCGATCTGGGGAGTAGCTGGTTTCATCATCAGAGCGTACTGGAGCTCGTGATAGCCAAACTACCGGTCTCAATCAGTCTCGGTCTCTGGACCTTCTTAATCACCTACGCCTGCTGTATTCCGCTTGGTATCGCCAAAGCGGTACGCGATGGTACCCGCTTCGATCTCATCACCAGTACCCTGATCCTCGTTGGTTACGCGATCCCCGGTTTTGTCCTTGGTATCGCCCTGCTGGTGCTGTTCGGCGGAGGGAGCTTCTGGGATATCTTTCCGCTGCGCGGGTTGGTCTCCGACAACTGGAGTGAGTTGCTATGGTATCAGCAGATCCTCGACTATCTATGGCATATGGTGCTACCGATTACCGCTTCGGTGGTGGGAAGCTTTGCAGTGATGACCATGTTGACGAAAAATAGCTTTTTAGAGGAGATCCGCAAGCAGTATGTCCTCACCGCCCGCGCTCGAGGTGTTAGTGAGCGGCGCATCCTCTACCGCCACATCTTTCGCAACGCGATGATCCCACTGGTCACTAACTTTCCAGCCGCTTTTATTGGTGCTTTCTTTACCGGTAGCCTGCTGATTGAGACGATCTTCTCGCTCGATGGGCTGGGACTACTCTCCTATGAGTCGGTGCTAAAGCGCGACTATCCGGTGGTGCTAGGTACCCTCTATCTCTTCACTCTGCTCGGATTGATCGCTAAGTTACTGACTGACATCGCCTATGTGGTGATCGATCCACGCATCCAGTTTGAGTCGCTTGATCATGACTAAGTCTGCTGTAACGAATATTCCGCCAGGCGGCGGCTGGCACCGTTTCCGCTGCCACCGCCGCGGCTGGTATAGCCTCTGGATCTTCCTCTTTCTCTTTACCCTATCGCTGTTTGCTGAGTTACTGTGCAACGATCGTCCGCTCCTGATCCACTATCAGGGGGGGTACTATCTGCCGCTGCTAGAGAGCTATCCAGAGACCACCTTCGGGGGTGACTTTGCAACCGAAGCAGACTATCTCGATCCATGGCTGCGCACGCGTCTTAATAGCGAGGGTAACTGGGCTATCTATCCGCCTATCTCCTACCGCTATGACACCATCAACTACTATGCATCCCAACCCAATCCAGCGCCACCGAATGAGCAGAATCTGCTCGGTACCGATGATCGCGGGCGCGATGTGTTCGCACGCCTTCTGTATGGCTTTCGGGTGTCGGTTCTATTTGCACTGCTGCTAACCGCGATTGGAACTCTCATCGGGGTGATCGCGGGGGCCCTACAGGGCTACTTTGGCGGCCGCTTCGATCTATTAACACAGCGCTTCATTGAGATCTGGGGTTCGATGCCAGAGCTCTACTTGTTGATTATCTTTGCATCGATCTTCCAGCCCTCGTTACTGCTCCTACTGCTGCTGCTGTCGCTATTTGGCTGGATGGGGTTGGCAGACTATGTGCGCGCAGAGTTTCTGCGCGGTCGCAATATGGATTATGTGCGCGCGGCACAGGCGCTTGGCGCAGACCACCTCACTATCATGCGGCGCCATCTGCTCCCAAATGCGATGACACCGGTCATCACCTTTTTGCCGTTTCGAATCAGTGGTGCCATTTTGGCGCTCACTAGCCTCGATTTCCTCGGTCTGGGTGTGCCACCAACCACCCCGAGTCTCGGTGAGCTGCTGGCGCAGGGAAAGGAGAATATTGATGCGTGGTGGCTCTCTATCACCACCTTTGTGGTGCTAGTCGGGACGCTGGTACTGCTCATTTTTATCGGTGAAGCGCTACGTGAAGCGCTCGATCCACGGCGGAGCTGAGGAGCCATTAACGTGACATCGCATCAACAGCAGCAGCCGCTACTACAGGTCGAACGCCTATCGGTTGACCTCGGGGCTGCCGGGAGCAGAGCGCGGGTGGTCAATGAGGTCTCATTCTCGATCGCCGCTGGCGAGAAGGTGGCGCTAGTCGGCGAGTCGGGTTCGGGCAAGTCGGTGACCGCCCTCTCTCTACTGCGGCTGCATGAAGCGGCCCTTAGTGACTATCCAACCGGATCGATCCGGTTTCAGGGGCGGGAGCTATTGTCGCTCCCAGAGCGGCAGTTGCAACAGCTGCGTGGTCGCGATATTGCGATGATCTTTCAAGAGCCGATGAGTTCACTCAATCCGGTCTATCCGATAGGGGAGCAGCTACTAGAACCGCTACTGATCCATGAGGGACTGGATCGACAGCGGGCACAGCCGCGCCTCATAGCACTCCTTGAGCAGGTGGGTCTACGCAATCCAAAGCAGCGCTTAAGTGCCTACCCCCACATGCTCTCGGGCGGCGAGCGGCAGCGGGTGATGATTGCGATGGCGCTCGCCTGTCGGCCCCAGCTGCTGATTGCTGATGAGCCGACCACCGCACTTGATGTGACGATTCAGCAGCAGATTATGGATCTGCTCCAGCAGCTTCAGCAGGAGCTCGGCATGGCCCTGCTGCTGATCACCCACGATCTCCATCTGGTGCGCCACGTTGCTGATCGGGTCTGTGTGATGCAGCAGGGGCAGTTGGTTGAGGAGGGGTCAGTAGAGAGCGTGTTTCAGCAGCCGCAGCACCCCTATACCCAGCAGCTACTCGCGAGTCAACCGGAGCGGTTGTTGAACGCGGATGATGATACCGCGCAACAGGGCGCCCCAGCCCTGCTGCGCGGCAGCGATATCGTCTGCCACTTTCCGCTACGGCGGGCGCTGCTGCGGCGTCACCGGACGGTAATTAAGGCGGTCGATGGCGTCGATATTGCGATCCACCCAGGGGAGACGGTCGGCATTGTAGGCGAGTCGGGATCGGGCAAATCGACACTCGGGATGTCGCTGCTCCGGCTGCAATCCTGTAGCGGTCGAATCCAGTTTCGAGGGCAGCGCCTCGATCTACTCAAACAGGCGCAGTTGCGGCCGCTACGGCGGCAGTTTCAGGTGGTGTTTCAAGATCCATTTGGATCGCTCTCACCGCGGCGGCGGATTGGTCAAATTGTCGGTGAGGGGCTGCAGATCCATCAGCCCCAGCTCACCCTCATGGAGCAGCGCCGGCGCATTATTGAGGTGCTTGAAGAGGTGGGTTTAGGGGGGGCGGAGCTGTTGCAGCGCTTTCCACACCAGTTCTCTGGTGGAGAGCGGCAGCGTATTGCGATTGCGCGCGCACTGATTGTTGCGCCGCAACTGCTGCTACTCGATGAGCCAACAAGCGCCTTAGATGTGTCGGTACAAAAGCAGGTGTTAGCGCTGTTACGGCGACTCCAACAGCGCCATCAGATGAGCTATCTGTTTATCTCGCACGATCTGCGTGTGATCCATGCGATGGCACACCGTGTATTGGTGATGCGCAATGGACGGATCGTCGAGCAGGGTGAGACTGAGGCGCTATTTCAGAGACCGCATCACCCCTATACCCGTTCGCTACTCCAAGCGGCTGGGTTAACCGAACGGCACCAATGAGCTCACCCACCTCGATCGATAGTGGCCGCAGCGATGATTTTGAACGCGCCGGTGCCGATCGGATTGAGCGGATTGCTGCTGCAGTAGAACGCGCCCCGTGGGGCATCACACTGCTGCAGCTCGCGTGGACAGCCGGACCGGTGACGCTGATAGGTGCCGCTGCCGGTTACTATGTTGGGTTTGGGCAGAGTCTGCCACTGCCCAATATGATGTTCTTTCTGGTCTATACCATCATTACCGGTGTGATCGGTATCGTTACCAAGTTTATCTATGACTACCGTCGTGATCGGGCGCAGGAGCGGCGTGAGCAGCAGTTAGCACAGGTGATCGATCGGCTACCGGTGCTGATCCATGGGCTGCGCGATCTCGCGATGGTGCCGCTATCGCAGGAGGCGCGGCGCCGCGAAGCGGCGGCCTTCATTCTGCAAAATGGGGAGCTGGAACCGGAGGGGGTCGCCGTCGCGGTGGAGGAGATCACTGGCAACCGCTTCTTAGCGGCGATCGCTGCCCGGATTGAGCTCTACCGTAGCAATGGGATGTGGCAGCGGGTACACGATCTGACCGCTCAGGCAGCGCCGCAAGCGGCAACTGCTATCGCCGAACTACGCGATCAGGCACCGGAGGTGGCGGCGATTCTGCGCGGTCGCCTCGGTGGCGCTCCCCCGACGCTAAAGCAGGGTGTGGTGCGCGAGAGTAACTTCGTTGAGCGCATCTTAGCGGCGAGTGAAGCGGGCAATGAGGCGCTAATGACGCTCCGCGATGCGGAGGAGATGCTGCTGCTGACGTTTGAACTCATCAGTGGCCGCCGGATCCCGCTGCTCGCATTCCACTACAAGGGGCGATCTGAGCTTGCGCGGGCGGCTGATGCGTTAGAGCAGGCACGCGGTCACTACCGTATTGCACAGGCGACTGTCTATTCGCGACTACTAGCGCTCGTCACCTATCTCGGTGAGGAGCGCGATCTGGGTCAGGGTGGCCACGCGGCCGGTCAGCCGACCGCTCAACTGCTACACATTGCTAGCACGGCTCTCGATCAGCTCACCTCTCAGGTCAATGCGCTGCGCCATCAGGTGTGGCATGGCGCGTTAGCAGAGATTGCACTGCTACGCCGCCACAGCGCCGTATTGGCGCGTGCCCTGCAGATCCATGCAGCGGTGGGTACCGCCTATACCGAATTGGGGCGACAACATGCGGCGATGATCCGAGCGCAGCAGCGGTGGGAGATGATCCGCGCACGCTATCGGGCGGCTAGTACTGAACTGCGCCCGCACGATCATTGGCGTGGCGGGCTGCGTATCTCCGAGCGCTGTCTTGCACTCGATGATGAGGCGAAGATGGCAGTCGCTGAGCGGCTCCAAGATCTGTTGCAGCCGACGCTAGAGGAGCAGCAGCAGGCGACGCTAGCACCGGTGCGGGCGCAGATGGTCGCTGTTGACCGCAGCTACGCTGCCGATCAACTTGGAAATGGCGGTGACACCGCCGACGCTACGCCACCCTCTGCCGCACCGTCTGCGGTAGAGGGTGGCCATCACCCTACGGCCGATTTCTCAACCCTCTCCAGTGAGAGCAGTAGTGAATCGACTATAGCGACCGATCACCTACTGCGGCCAATATTAAGCGTTACGCACGGCAAGCGACTGGCGATCGAAGCAGCGTTAGCGTTAGAACCGCACATCGGCCTAACCCAACCGGAGGTGCAACGCGCTATCAACAGTTCAGGTGCAGCCCATCTGCGCAGTATCGAGCCGGGGGCAAGTGCAGCGACAAAGGCGGCGCTTGGGGCGGCACTGGTGCGCGAGGTGCGTGATGATCGAGGGGTGCTGGCCGAGAGCCTTGCGCTAGCGCTAGTGCGACACTACGGATTGCTATTAGATGAGCGGGCGATCGAGTTTCTCAATCAGAGCTATGGTGCTAATCGCGATGTGTTGCGACGACTCGCTCAGCTGCCGCTGGCGCGACCGGTCGCACCGAGCTGTCGGATCGATGCGGGACCACCCCCCCTCCCGCGGGATGGGGCGAGCTGGCAGCGCCAATTAAAAAAGGCACAAAATCTGCTTGAACGGATCAGCAGTTAACTTCTACCCTTAACCTGATAGGCCGCGCTTGAACCGGTTTCCGGCGCTGGCTAAGATGCTTTTATGTCCATACCACACTATACACTGCCACAGTTAGCGCGCCTCTCGGCGATCGCTATCGCGCTGCAACTTGCCGGTTGCGCTACGCAACCAGCATCCTCTAGCGCAGATGCACTAGCAGATCCGTTATTCAATGCGGAGGAGGGCGTCTCACTGCCGCTATATAGCGGTATTGAACACACGGTTCACCCGCCGTTGCCACTGCTATCGAGCCTTACCTCAATCGACGACAGCACGCTTACGCCGGCTCCACCGGATGATCTCTGGCAGCGGCTGCGCGCCGGTTTACGGCTACCTGATCGCAACCATCCAGAGATTGCCGATGAGCTGCAGTGGTTACTTGACCACCCTGATCATCTACGACAGGTGGCGGCGCGGGCCGAACCCTACCTCCACCTCGTGCTAGAGGCGGTGGAGGCGCGTGGACTACCGAGTGATCTAGCGCTTCTACCTGCCGTTGAGAGTGGTTTTGATCCATTCGCCCGCTCGCGCAGTGGTGCCTTAGGCCTATGGCAGTTTCTACCCGATACTGCGACCCGGTTTGGATTAGCGCGTAGTCGCTGGTATGAGGGGCGACGCGATGTGGTGGCATCAACCGATGCCGCGCTTAACTATCTGGTCTATCTACATCGCTACTTTGATGGTGACTGGTTATTGGCACTGGCCGCCTATAATGCCGGTGAGGGAACGGTAGCGCGGGCACTACAGCGCAGTGCGGCGGCCGGTCGGGGAACCGATTTCTGGTCGCTACAGCTACCGCGTGAGACACTCGGCTACGTACCGAAACTGCTTGCGCTATCGCGACTCATCGCTGCACCGACAGCACATGGGGTGAAGCTAACGCCAATTGCTAACCAACCGCAGTTGACCACGATCCAGCTCGATGCGCAGATTGAGCTAGCGCTAGCGGCTGAATTGAGTGGTCTCGAGTTGTCACAGATCCAGCGTTACAACCCCGGTTATCGGGGCTGGGCAACCGCGCCCGAGGGTCCGCATCAACTCCTGCTACCCGCCGCTGCTGCCACGCAGCTACAACAGCAGTTAGCTCGACGACCGGCAGAGGCGTGGGTACGGCAGCAGTCGTATCGGGTGGTAGCGGGCGATACCCTCGGATCGATCGCACGGCGCTATCAGAGTTCAGTAGCGGCGATCCAAGCGGCTAATCGGCTCCCGAACCATCTGATCCGCGTCGGTAGCCTGCTGACGATTCCGACCCGTAGCGCCACACCGATGGCTCTCTCGGTGACAACACCGGTGGCCATATCGCCACCATCAACCATCAGCACGCCCAGCAAACCGCAACAGCATCAGGTGGTAGCCGGGGATACACTGTGGGATATCGCCCGCCGCTATCAGGTCGGAATGGCACAACTGATAGCGTGGAATCGTCTGGCGCTGGAGAGCCCGCTGCAGCCAGGCCAACAGCTCTGGATCGCCACCCCAAACGATGACCAAGCGCCCGCGCTGCCACCACGCCGGGTCGATTATCGGGTGCAACGGGGGGACTCGCTACAGCGCATCTCACAACGTTTTCAGGTGACGATACACCAGTTGCGACGTTGGAACCGACTGCCAGAGAGTCACTACCTCTACCCCGGCCAACTGCTGACCCTCTATCTTGAGGGTGACGCGGGAGGCCGCACTATCTGATGCGTGTTACCCTCGCTACGTGATCTCAGAGAACTGTTGGCAATCCCTGCAGCGCTGGTTCCAGACGCCTCTAGGTGCCGCGTTACTAGCCGAGGAGCAGCGCCAGTTAACGCCGCTGCTATCGAATCTGTTTGGGTACCATCTACTACAGGTCGGGGAGCTGGCAGCGGTCGATCTGCTGGCGGCCAGTCGCGTGCGTAATCCGATGATTATGCGATCAGCAGTGTCGTGGCACCCGCCGATCGGTAGAGAGACGGCGACGCTCATTGGCAGCGAACGAGCACTACCGATCGCCAGTGATACGCTCGATCTGCTACTGCTGCCACACACCCTCGACTACACTTTGACCCCGCATCAGCTCCTGCGCGAGGCGGAGCGGGTATTGATCCCTGAGGGGCGTTTGATTCTGATCGGCTTTAATCCGGTCAGCCTCTGGGGTGGGGCGAAACTGCTGCTGGGGTGGCGTCGTCATCCAGCGCCATGGGCGTGCCGTTTTCTATCGGCAGGGACGCTGCGCGATTGGTTAGCACTACTTGGGTTTGAGGTGATCTATCACGATAGCTTCTTCTTCCGTCCGCCTTGGCAGCCGGCCCGGTGGCTGCAACCACTCACGTGGTGCGAGCGTCTGGGTGAAGCGTGGCACCGGGGAGGGGCGGTCTACTTATTAGTAGCACGTAAGCGGGTCGCTACGCTAACACCGATAAGACCACGTTGGCGTCCCCGGCGCGCGCTACTGGCCGATCGATTGGTGAAACCGACGTTCACTCCGCGGCGCCAGCGCGGCGCCTCAGATGGCCGGTGTGGCTAATCGGTAACCCTTGAACAGAAGTGGGATGGATTAATAATGAGTGAAACGGTGGTAGAGGCGTACACCGATGGTGCCTGTCGTGGCAATCCCGGCCCTGGTGGGTGGGGTGTGGTGCTGCGCTATAACGACAATCAGCGTGAGCTGTGTGGGGGGGAGCTACAGACCACCAATAATCGGATGGAGTTGATGGCCGCGATCAGTGCCCTAGAGCATCTTAACCGCTGCTGTCGGGTGCGACTGGTGACCGATTCACAATATGTGATGAAGGGGATCACCGAGTGGCTTCCAGGGTGGAAGCGGCGCCACTGGCGTACGGCTAGTCGCCAACCGGTTAAAAATGTCGATCTGTGGCAGCGGCTCGATCAGGCAGTAGCACAGCACCAGGTTGAGTGGCAGTGGGTGCGTGGACATAGCGGTCACCCGGGCAATGAGCGTGCCGATCAGCTCGCTAATCGCGGTATTGATGAGTTAACTGAACAAGCAGGAGAGGTGTCGTGCGTGAGATAGTGCTGGATACCGAGACCACCGGATTGGAGGTGCGAGCGGGGCATCGGGTGATTGAGATTGGTTGTGTCGAGCTGATCAATCGCCGCCTCACCGGCAACAATCGCCACTTCTACCTCAATCCCGATCGGGCGGTTGATGAGGGGGCATTTGCGGTTCACGGTATTAGTGATGCGTTTCTTGCCGATAAGCCCCGCTTTGCCGCGATTGCCGACGATCTCATGGAGTATCTCGACGGCGCTCAGCTCGTGATCCACAACGCCCCATTCGATGTTGGGTTCCTCAACGCCGAGCTACAGCGACTGCAAGCAGCGGCAGTAGATAGCCGCTGCGCGATTGTCGATAGCCTGCAACTTGCGCGTCGTCTTCACCCCGGTCAGAAGAACAATCTTGACGCGCTCTGTCGCCGCTACGATATCGATAATAGCAGTCGTGAGCTACATGGAGCGCTGCTCGATGCCGAGATTCTAGCTGCGGTCTATCTGGCCATGACCGGTGGCCAGACGCGACTCCAGTTGAGCGGACATGAGGATCAGCGCAGCAACACGCACTCCGCCCCCTCGCTGCGCCGTTTGGCGGCTGATCGCACGCCCCTACCGGTATTGATTGCCAGTGGCGAGGAGGTGACGGCACACAGCGCTGCGCTCGCGCGGATCATGCGCACCGCCGGTCACTGCCTCTGGCCCACCGATCAGGATTGATCGACGTGATCCTTCCACGCCCGCAGCACCGCAAAGCGCTCGCTACCGCTCGGTAGTGGTTGGCCAGCGTAACGCGTCAGTGCGGCGACTAATGGGGGTTCGTCAACCCGCATGAAGGGGTTAGCTGCCAGCTCTTGACTCAGTGTTGTCGGTAGTGTCGGTTCAGCACGCGCCCGCTGCGCCGCTGCCTGCTGCTGCCATGCGGTGATCGCCTGATTCCCCGGCTCTGCGATCGCGGCAAAACGTAGGTTATCGAGCGTATATTCGTGAGCCGCGTAGACTTTCGTCTCTGCCGGCAGTGCTGCCAGCCGCTGTAGCGACTGGTACATCTGCGCAGGACTCCCCTCAAAGAGTCGACCACAACCAGCACTAAAGAGGGTATCGCCACTAAACAGCAGCCCGTGGCCGTAGTAACAGAGGTGGCCATGGGTGTGACCTGGCGTCGCTATCGCTTGGAAGCAGAGATCGCTACCGGCAATCGCCACCCGATCTCCATCAGTTAGCGCGACGTTACCCCCGGCGATCGACTCAGCGGCTGGGTAGAAGACCGGTAGTGGATCGGTTGCCGGCTGCTGCTGCTGGAGTCGGGCAATGCCGCCGGTATGATCACGGTGGTGATGGGTGATGAGGATCGCCGCTGGCACTAGCTGCCACTGCTGCAGCGCCGCGATGACCGCCTCACCCTCACCCGGATCGACAATCGCTACCCGATTCGCCGGAGTGCCGGCAACCAGCCAGATATAGTTATCAGCAAATGCCGGTACGGTGTAGACTTTGACCATCGATCACTCCCCTTGAGCGTGTAGATTAGCTACCATTGATCAGTAGATGGAGCCAGATACTGGCAGCATAACCGAGTGCAATCGCCCAGCTCCACTTCAGATGGGCAAAGAAGGTGTAGATACCGCGTGCCTGCCCCATCAGGGCGACGCCAGCTGCTGAACCGATCGAGAGCAGTGATCCACCCACACCGGCGGTCAGTGTCACTAATAGCCACTGGTCGAGCCCCATCTGCGGATTCATCGTCAGCACCGCAAACATCACCGGAATATTGTCCACAATCGCCGACAGAATACCGACCATCACATTCGCCCAAGTAGGGCCGAGGCCGACGTACATCTCCTGCGACAGCATCGCCAGATAGCCGATAGTACCCAACCCGCCGACACACAGCACCACGCCGTAGAAGAACATCAGCGTATCCCACTCCGCCCGCGAGATAATGTGGAAAATATCGAATGGGACGGCACCGTTGCCGTTCATCTCATGTCGCACCTGTTCCGGACCGTGACCGATATCACCATTATAGTGGTTATACTGCTCGTTCTGATGCTGCCCACGCCGACGTAGTACAAAACCGTAAAGTTTGAGTAGTCCAAGACCGGTCATCATACCGAGCACAGGCGGTAGATGGAGGAAGTTGTGCGACGAGACTGCCATAGTGATGGTGAGTAGGAAGAGCGCGATAATGACCAACCCCCCCTGCTTGATCTGAACCTCTTCATGCAGTGCTGCGGGCCGCTCCTTTGGTACCACTAGCGACATCACTACCGCCGGGATGAGCCAGTTAACCACCGATGGTAGGAACAGGGCAAAAAACTCAGTAAAGTGAACCAACCCCTTCTGCCACACCATCAGTGTGGTGATGTCACCAAATGGACTGAAGGCCCCGCCGGCATTAGCGGCAACGACGATATTGATGCAGGCGACACTAATAAACGCGATATTACCGGCACCCACTGCCATCACCACCGCTGCCATCAGTAGCGAGGTGGTGAGGTTATCGGCGAGTGGTGAGATGAAGAAGGCGAGGATACCGGTGATCCAGAAGATGGTCCGCAGCGAAAATCCGCGTGACACCAGCCACGCCCGCAGCGCATCAAACACCTGTCGCTCCTCCATCGCATTGATGTAGGTCATCGCCGCGAGTAGGAACAAGAAGAGTTCAGCATACTCTAGCAGGTTGTGGCGGATGGCGGCGGCGGCAGTGACCGTATCGCCATGCATCGCATAGGCGATGCCAATCAGTGTCCAGATGATACCTGCTGCAATCATCACCGGTTTCGATTTGCGTAGGTGTAAAAACTCCTCGCCAATCACCAGTGCATAGGCGAGTACAAAGACCACCACCGCCGCGATACCGAAACCGGTCATGGTGAGGTCGAGTATCTCTCCACCGCCACCACCGGCAGCAGCGGCAAAGCCGCTACTACCCAGTAGCAGGATGAAAGCTAGTAGGTGTGGAAGTGGTGCAGGTATCATAGTTGAGTCATCCTCATCGCAGCTGTGGTGTTATGGTTGTGATGTGCCCTGCCACACGCTAATTGGGTGGTATCGGCACATGGCACTGCAGTATACCGTAACTTATCGCTGCGGATAGCGGCTGCTAACCCCCATAATCGTATTGATGACAAGCCCCGCCATTCATGGCGGGGATGCTAAGCGGGGCGGCGCTGGTTTTCGATGTATCTCTTTAGCGTCTCAATGGGAGCGCCACCCGTGCTGCTCGCAAAGAAGCTTGGGGACGTCACAAAAATTGGTGATTAACAGGTGTATGCCGCACCACAAACGCATAGAATGGCTCACCACGAGCCCCGAACCGAACGGAGAGATGAGATGAGCCAGAAGCTGGTTGATACCCGCAACGACACGGTGTCGCGCTGGGTAACATTTATGCTGGACAACGAAACTTACGGCATCGATGTGATGCAGGTACGCGAGGTGTTGCGGGCACCGGAGATCTCACCGGTGCCGGGAGCGCCCCCCTATGTACTCGGCATCATCAATCTGCGCGGCTATGTGGTGGCGATTATCGACACCCGCAGTCGGTTTCATCTGCCCGTACGTGAGGTAGATGACGCCTCGCGCATCGTGATTCTTGAGACGGGCGATCATGTCGTTGGATTTATGGTCGATAGCGTCCGTGAAGTGGTGGAGCTGCGCGGTTCAGAGATGGAGAGTGCGCCCGATACCGGTAGCGGTGAGTCGGCCCGCTTTATCTCCGGCCTCTGCAACCGCAAAGATGGATTGCTGATATTGGTTGATTCGAACAAGATGTTATCAGATGAGGAGTTAGCCGAGCTGTCAGCAATCTGAGACGGCGGTGAGCGCTATATGAAAGTATGACACGTATCGATCGACACCACAGCGCTGACCGGCTAGAGCTGCTGCTGTTTAACCTTGATGGGCGGCAATGTTTTGGCATCAATGTCTTGAAGGTGAAGGAGGTGGTTGCCTGTCCGCCACTAACCCAACTGCCACACCACCACCCTGCCGTACGCGGTGTAGCACATCTACGTGGCGAGCCGCTGACAGTCATCGATATGGCGCAGGTCGTGGGGCGTCAAACGCTCTATCCAGATAGCCGAGCGGCGCGGGCCGGGCAGCTGATTGTGAGTGAATTCAACCGCAATATGCAGGGATTCTTAGTGCGGCAGGTAGATCGCATCGTTCTGCGCGACTGGAAGAGCGTATTACCGCCACCGCGTAGCAGCGGCAATGCGCACTTTACCACCGGTGTCACCGAGCAGGAGGGGCGACTAGTTCAGATCTTAGATGTAGAGCAGATCATCGATCAGGTGATCGGACACGGCGGTGGCCCGCTCCCTATCTCGGATGAGCGCAGTCGGATGATCTGTCAAGGGCGTCGAGTATTGGTGGTAGATGACTCGACTATAGCACGCAATCAGAGTGTGGCGACGCTAGAACCGTTTGGTATCGAGTGTCTGCTCGCCCGTGATGGATTGGAGGCGCTGCAGCAACTGCGGCAGCTAGCGGCTGCCGGCGGTGACGCCTTGGTCGATATGGTGATCTCCGATATTGAGATGCCGGAGATGGATGGCTACACCCTCACCCGTGAGATCCGCGATGATCCACACCTCGCATCCCTCTATGTATTACTTCACACCTCTCTGACCGGTGATATTAGCGCGAACCGCGCTGCGGCGGTCGGCGCGAATGACTTTCTCACCAAGTTCATCCCGGAAGCGCTCGCGCAACGGATGATCGAGGGGATGCGGCAGCTACCGCCTCGATCATCGGCGTCAGCGGGGATCTAGCTGGCTTACTGCATCCCCTCTTTCTGGGCTAATATTTCGCGTACTCTCGCCTTACGCCAAGCGACTGCTTGACGAAATGCCTCACGCTTACCGAGCCGTTTTACTGAGAAATATTTGTGCTTCTGTGGCCCCCCTTTAACTGGGCACCATGAAGCGACATAGGCGCGACTCACCGAGCCACCGCGCTGCTTCTCAATGTAGTGAACGCCGACAACCCCAGAGGAGTTGTTCTTAAACGAGGTGCAGACCCGACGACCGGTATCAGCAAACTCGCCAAATAGCTGTTTTCGTAGCTGGTCGCGGTAGTGACGAGCTGCATCAAGCGCTGGATCGATACCGCCATGCTGCCCATCGGAGAAGAGCTTCTGGTGTAGCTCACCCTCTTTGACCACACGCACCCAAAAGCCGCGCACTTTCTCATGGTCCATGCGGGTGATGTTGCGATTTTGTGGATCGTCTCGATTCAGTTTCATATTCATGTTCGCTGACCGGTTCCGGTTAGTGGTTGATAGCATCGGCTATATGCCAAGTTATCGGTGATTATAGAACAGTGATCGACAGACTGCGACAACTGTCGATCAATTGATGTTATGGCGATCCCCATCGCCATCAATCGGTACGGTGTTATCGAGATAGGGAGCGGCATCGATCTGGTGTGCCTGCATCATCTGTGCGACCCGCTGCAGTGATGAGAGGATCAGATGCTGCTCCCATGTTTGGAGCGCCCGATAGTCGTTCACAAAGCTCTCTTGAAGCAGTGTGGGTGCCTGTTGTAGTGCCGCTTGCCCACGCTCAGAGAGAGAGACGAGCACCTTGCGCTTATCGTTATCGCTGCGGCGACGCAGCAGATAGCCGCGTCGCTCCAGTCGATCGACGATGGAGGTGATCGTCCCTTGGCTGAGACTCACCGCCCGTGCTAGCTCACCAACGGTCATCGCGCCATCACGTCCGAGGACGTCGAGCAGGGTGAGCTGAGGGCCCGTGAGTCCTGAGGTCTGCATCAACTTTTTCGACTGTAGATCGACCGCACGAATGATGCGCCGCAGCGCGACAAGTACCTCTTGTTCCGGTTCCATAAACCCGATTTTTCCAAAAAAAATGTTTGTCATCAAAATATTTCTGTGCGGGTTGTCAACCCCGATAGCAGCGCGGTTTTTCCACTATAGTGGCGAAGATAGGTACCCCTTGTCACTTGCAATTGCGCCGAGAAACTCTAAAATTGTTTTGAGATGAAAACAATATTGGATGTTCAACGACCGATGTCTGCTACGACGAATCTGCAACTCCGCCGGCCACAACTGACCGATGGCGCTGCTGCCCAGCGGCTGGTGGCCAACTCACCGCCGCTCGATCACAACTCCGATTATCTCTACTTTCTACTCTGCAGCCACTTTGCCGATAGCTGTGTGGTCGCTGAGGCTGCAGCGGGGGAGATGGTCGCTTTTCTCTCCGCCTACCGCAAACCATCCGATCCTGATGTGCTCTTTATCTGGCAGGTGGCGGTCGCCGCCGCCTATCGTGGTCAAGGTATTGGTAACCAACTCCTCGACCACCTACTGCAGCGGCCAGCCTGCGTTGGAGTGCGCTGGCTAGAGAGTACCGTCTCACCCTCCAATCAACCCTCACGGCGACTCTTTGAGCGTTTTGCCGCAGCACACAGTGCCGGATGGCAGGAGTCGATCTTTCTTGATGCGTCGCAGTTTGGCGACAGCGGTCACGAAACCGAACTGCTATTTCGAATCGGTCCACTCCACTCAGTCGGCAGTTGAGCCGATCCCCCTCAGGAGCGGTGCTCCCCGCCGGGGGGTGACCACCACAACGATGAAAAGGTATTGCAGCGATGCGAATTTTTGAACAGCTTGAGTCCGAAGTCCGCGGTTATGTGCGCGCCTTCCCAGCCATTTTTGATGTCGCCCGCGGCTCCCAGATCTGGGATGAGCAGGGGCGGCGCTATATCGACTTCTTTGCCGGTGCCGGTACCCTCAACTATGGCCACAACAACCCGATCATCTCGCAGGCGATGATTGAGTATCTGCAACACGACGGTATTGTCCACGCACTGGATAAGGCGACGGTGGCTAAGAAGGCCTTTTTGCAGAAGTTTTATGACACCATCCTGCAGCCGCGTAACCTCGATTTTAAGATGCAGTTTACTGGCCCGACCGGTACCAATGCGGTGGAGACGGCACTGAAGCTGGCGCGGATGGTGAAGCGGCGCTCCAACATTATCGCCTTTACCAACGGTTATCATGGTCTGACGCTCGGTTCGTTAGCGGTGACCGGTAACAACTTCTACCGCGATGAGTTCTTTGGCATGCGCCTGAATGCCGATCAGATGCCGTTTGATGGCTACTTCGGCCCCGATATCAACACCATCGATTATCTGCGCAAGTTCCTCTCCGATAACTCGAGCGGTATCGATCTACCAGCGGCGATTATTGTTGAGACGGTACAGGGGGAGGGGGGGATCAACGTCGCTTCGATTGCGTGGCTACAGCAGCTTGAGGCGGTCTGCCGCGACTTCGACATTCTTCTGATCATTGATGATATTCAAGTGGGCAATGGTCGTACTGGCACCTTCTTCAGCTTCGAACGCGCCGGTCTGAAGCCCGATATGGTGACACTCTCTAAATCGATCGGCGGTGGTATGCCGCTGGCGATGCTGCTGATGCGCCCGGAGCTCGATCAGTGGAAGCCGGGTGAGCATACCGGCACCTTCCGCGGTAATAATCTCGCCTTTGTTGCAGCGACCCAAGCGCTCAGCTATTGGGAGAATGATGATCTAAGTGATGCGGTGCGCTACAAAGGGGATATCCTGCAGCAGGGGCTCAGCGCGATTGCTCAAAAGTATCCTGAGTTGGAGATGCGTCTGCGCGGTCTCGGCATGGTGTGGGGGTTAGAGATACCGCGAAAGGGGTTTGCCGGCGAGGTGTCGAAGGAGGCGTTTGCGAATGGATTGGTGATTGAGCTAGCGGGCAGCGAAGATCAGGTGGTGAAGTTTCTACCTGCGTTGACGATTGAGGAGGAGCTGCTGCATGAGGGGATGGCGATTATCGATAGCGCAATTGGTACGCTGTTAGCGCGTAAACGTGAGGCGATGAAGGGGGAGAGCTGGGGATGATTGTACGTCATGTTGAGGAGATTATCGGCACGGAACGTGAGGTGACGGCGGTTAACGGCAACTGGGTGAGTCGGCGGCTACTGCTGCGCGATGAGGGGATGGGGTTCTCATTCCATGAGACCATCATCCGCGCCGGTACGCAGACGCCCATCTGGTATCAGAACCATTTAGAGTCGGTCTACTGTGTTGCCGGTAATGGTGAGATTGAGGATCTCGATAGCGGTGAGGTGCATCCGATCCGTGACGGTACACTCTACGCCCTCAATCGTCACGATCGCCACATTCTGCGCGGTGGGAGTGAGGATATGCGGCTAATGTGCGTGTTTGTGCCACCGCTCACCGGACGTGAGATCCACAATGAGGATGGCGCTTACCCGCTACTCGATTAAATCGTTGAGCGCTCATCGCGCTGGCGCATCGCGACTATTGCCGTGGTGGCGTGGGATCGGTAGGCTACCCTGCCCAATCGCAACTGGATGCTACCGATGCCCAACACCGAATCAACCCCTCGCACCATCTATCGCAAGGATTATCGTCCCCCCGACTATCTGATTGAACAGGTAGCACTCACCATCGATCTGCAGCCTGAAGCGACGGAAGTGACCGCACAACTGCAGCTAGTAGCTAACTATCAGGAGGGGGGTAGCGTACCCGATCTCTGGCTCGATGGTGAGGGGTTACAGCTCCTCTCTATCACCTTAGATGGCGAACCGGTAGCAGCCGATCGCTATCAAGTCACTGCCAGTGGCCTGCGACTACAGCAGCCACCGCGCCGCTTTCTGCTGGAGACGCGGGTGCGTATCGATCCGATACACAACACCCGTTGCGAGGGGCTCTACCTCTCTAACGACACCTTTACCACACAGTGTGAAGCGGAGGGGTTTCGGCAGATCACCTTCTATCTCGATCGCCCCGATGTGTTAGCGCGCTTTACTACCCGCCTGATTGCTGACTCGCAGCGCTATCCGGTGCTGCTAGCAAATGGGAATCGGGTGGCCAGTGGTGCGTTAGCGGATGGACGTCACTTTGTTGAGTGGTCCGATCCATTTCCCAAACCCTGCTACCTATTTGCTGCGGTTGCCGGTGATCTAGCGCGGGTGAGTGACCGCTTTACCACCCAATCGGGGCGGCAGGTGACGCTCGATTTTTATGTGCAGCATGGCAATGAGGCGCGTTGTCAACACGCGATCGCGGCACTTCAGCAGGCGATGCGGTGGGATGAGCAGCAGTATGGTCGGGAGTACGATCTGGATAGCTACATGGTCGTAGCCATCGATCACTTCAACATGGGCGCGATGGAGAATAAGGGGCTTAATATCTTCAACTCCAAGTTTGTACTCGCTAGCCCCGATACCGCGACCGATGAGGATTATGTCAACATCGCTGCGGTGATTGCCCATGAGTATTTCCACAACTGGTCGGGGAATCGGGTCACCTGTCGTGACTGGTTTCAGCTCTCACTGAAAGAGGGGTTTACGGTCTTTCGCGATAGTCAGTTTACCGCCGATCACTACTCAGCGGCGGTTAAGCGGATCGATGATGTACAACTGCTACGCAGTCGTCAATTTGCTGAAGATGCGGGACCACTCGCCCATCCGATCCGCCCCGATAGCTACGTTGAGATCAACAACTTCTACACCCTCACCATCTACGAGAAGGGAGCAGAGGTGGTGCGGATGCTCCATACGCTGCTCGGGGCCGATCGATTTCGACGTGGCTGTGATCGCTACTTTGCTCGCTATGATGGTCAAGCGGTCACCTGCGACGATTTTGTGATGGCGATGGAGGAGGCGAACAATATCGATCTCCAGCAGTTTCGGCGCTGGTATAGTCAGGCTGGGACCCCGGAGTTGACGGTGACTGAACAGTATGATGCCGACCGGTTATGCTACACCCTAACGCTACGGCAGCACTGCCCGGCGACGCCGGGACAGCCGCATAAGGAGCCATTTCTGATCCCGGTGGCGCTGGCGCTGTTTGATAGTCGGGGTGAGCCGCTACCGCTACGGGTGGCCGGCGATCCGGCCACTGCCACCCGACCACTAGAGCGGGTGGTGGCGATTACCGAACGTGAACAGCAGATCACCTTTGTCGATATTCCCGAGCCGCCGATCCCCTCACTGCTGCGTAACTTCTCCGCACCGGTCAAGCTACAGTTAACGCGCACCCCCGCACAGCTAGCATTCTTAATCGCACATGATAACGACGCACTCAATCGCTGGGATGCAGCACAACAGTTGGCGTTAATGGGACTACTTCAGCAGGTGGTGAGCGATAGCGGTACGACAACCGATCTCGACACATCGCTTGCGGCGTTTCTCACCGCCACAGGGCAGATGCTGCAAGATAGCGCACTCGATCCAGCACTCACTGCCGAGACGCTCACACTACCGAGTCTCGACTATCTAGCTGAGCAGCAGCAGCTGATGACACCGCTAGCGCTGATCGCCGCACGTGATGCGTGGCGACAGCGGATCGGTCAGCACCACTTTGAAGCGCTGCTAGCGTGCTACCACCGCTGTCAGAGTGATGCTGCCTATCGACCCGATGCGGAGTCGATTGCACAGCGCCGACTACAGCGCGTCGCACTCGACTACCTACTCGCCAGTGGCCATCCGGAGGGGGTAGTACTCGCCCAGCAGCAGGTTGAGCGAGCTGACAGTATGAGTCAGGTGATGGCCGCCCTGACGCTGTTGGCCGATCACGATCCCTTGGCAGTCGCAACCCAACAGCAGATCAGCGCCTTCTATCAGCGCTGGCGGGGCGATACGTTGGTACTCGATAAGTGGTTTGCACTACAAGCAGGGAGTCGTGCTGAGGGGGGGGTAGCGCGGGTAGAGAGGCTACTGAGTCACCCCGATTTTCAGCGCAACAACCCCAACCGGGTTCGTTCGGTGGTGGCCGCGTTTGCTAATCGGGCGGTGCGATCATTCCATCAGGTCGATGGGGCCGGTTATCGGCTGTTAGCGGCAGAGGTGGCGCAGCTTGATGGTGAGAATCCGCAGATTGCGGCCCGGTTAGCGCAACCGTTAGTGCGCTGGCAGCGCTACGCGGCACCCCATGCGCAACTGATGCGAGAGGCCTTAGCTACGCTGGCGGAGCGAACGGTGAGTTCGCCCGATCTCTATGAGGTGGTTGCTAAGGGGCTGGAGGGTTGACAACCGGTAGTTTCTGCTCGCTTAGCGGCGGTTGTGGCGGTGATGGAAGCGGTAGTCGGGATCGATGCGCACCGTTTTTATCGCGCTATTGCTGCACTGGATAATCTCGATCGGGTAGTGGCTCAATAGTAGGCTGGTGCCGGGTTCAGGGATGGTTTCAAGATACTCGATGATGGTGCCGTTGAGTGTCTTGGCACCACCGGTCGGGAGTTCCCAGTTCATCAGGCGGTTGAGTTCGCGGATGTTAGCGCCGCCATCAACAAGGTAGGTGCCATCATCCTGCGGGTGTACCTCTTTCATGCTGTTGGCTGGATCGGTGGTGAACTCACCGACAATCTCCTCCAGAATGTCATCTAGGGTCACCAACCCGCGAATATCGCCATACTCATCAACGACTAAACCGATGCGGCGCCGCTGCTTCTGAAAGTTCAGAAGCTGCGTATTCAGTGGGGTCGCCTCCGGAATAAAGTAGGGCTCGCGCAGCACCCGCTCAAACGACTGTCGATTGAGCGTCCCGTTACGCTCTAGCGCCACCACGCTGCGCAGATGAAAGAAGCCAACAACATGATCGATACTCGCCCGATAGACCGGTAGTCGCGTATGCTGACTACTGCGGATCTGCTCGACAATCTCCTCCCACTCATCCTCTAGATCGATACCGATAATCTCCTGCCGCGGAATCATAATATCCTCCACGGTCACCTTCTCCAGATCAAAGATAGAGAGCAGCATCTGCTGGTGGCGCTGCGGAATCATACTCCCCGCCTCAGCGACCACCGACCGCAACTCCTCCTGACTAAGTGCCTGACTCCCATCCCCCTGTGGCGCCGCACCAATCAGCCGCAGCAGTCCATTAGCGATGAGGTTAATCAGCCACACCAGCGGATAGAGGATCTTCAGCAGCGGCTTGAGAATAAAGCTAGCTGGAAAGGCGACCCGCTCCGGATTGAGTGCCGCTACCGTCTTCGGCGCCACTTCGGCAAACAGCAGCACAACGACAGTCAAGAGTGCGGTGGCCACCATCACCCCCGCCTCACCAAGTAGCCGCACTGCAACGATGGTTGCAATCGCCGAAGCGAGAATATTGACGAAGTTGTTGCCAAGCAGGATCAACCCAATCAGCCGATCGGGGCGCTGCAGTAGCTCCTGCGCCCGCTGCGCCCCACGGTGGCCATCCTTAGCCAGATGCCGCAGGCGATAGCGGTTAAGACTGATAAGCCCAGTCTCAGAGCCGGAGAAGAAGCCGGAAAGAATAATTAGGAAGAGTAGGAGCCCTAGCAGCAGCTCTATCGGAATCTCATTTAGCAAGCGGAGGAGCGCCTTAGTCGCGTATTCATAGGTTCACTATCTAAATAGACAGCGGCAATGTCAAGTGGTGATGCGACTCCCTAGCAGCAGTTCCAGCACCAACTTGCTACCGATAAATGCGATCAACAGCACTACAAAGCCGACCAAAGTCCAGCGGATCGCGGTGCGGCCACGCCAGCCGAAGCGCCACCGTCCCCACAATAGCGTCATGAAAACGGCCCAAGCCGCGATCGAGAGTACCGTTTTGTGCACCAGATGTTGCGCTAGTAGATCGTGTATAAAGAGCGCTCCACTTGCCAGCGCTAAGGTGAGCGCCAGCGCACCGCTAGCAATCAGCCGAAACAGTAGCAGTTCCATCGTCTCCAGTGGCGGTAGCGCCCGAATAAAACCGCCGGGGTGGCGATTGCGCAGATGGCGATCTTGTATCGCCAGCAGCAGCGCTTGCGCGGCCGCGAGAGCGAGTAGCGAGTAGGAGAGGATGGAGAGCAGAATGTGCAGCTGTAACCCACCATCCGGATTTGTCACCACGACCGGTGTGCCCTGTGGCAGCAGGGGCGCTAGCAGCGCCAGCGCTGCCAGTGGCAGGATCAGTAGCCCTAAGTTCTCTAATGGCGCTCCGAGCGCACTCACTAACACCAGTAGCGCCACCAGCCAGCCGGTTAGGGAGATGATGTTGTTGATGCCCAGATCGAGCCCTTCAGCAACAAACAGCCCCTGCTGTAGTAGCAGTGCATGGAGCGCCACCGCCAGCAGCGCCAGCGCCAGCGGTGGCCAGCGCCGCCGCGTGAAGGGGGTCGAAGTCTGAGGGCTGGTTAAACTGCGTAGTCGTAGTAGTAACAGTCCGGTAGCAACAACATAGAGCAGGAAAGCGGCGATCAGCAGCATCATGGGGATATTGAGTCGAGTCGGGTTGTCGAGTCGTCGGCGATAGCGTTATCTTGGCACAAGCGCCGCTTCAGGTATAGCGTTATGGGGTGGCACAACAGTAACCTGTACTTAATGAGAGGGTGTGGTGGCAATTGAGATCGAACGCAAGTTCCTGTTACGGAACGATAACTGGCGCGCGGCGGCGGATGGTGGCACCCCCTATCGCCAGGGCTATCTGAGCGGTAGTGAACAGGGATCGGTACGGATCCGAATTGAGGGCGATGTGGCGAAGCTCAACATCAAGAGTGCGACACTGGGTGTGCAGCGGTTGGAGTATGAGTACCCGATCCCGATCGCCGATGCCGAAGAGATGCTAACGCAGCTCTGTCCAGCACCGCTCGTCGAGAAGAGGCGCTATCACCTCCACTACGCTGGCCGACTCTGGGAGATCGATGAGTTTTATGGTGACAACGCCGGCTTGGTGGTCGCTGAAGTGGAGTTAGAGTCAGTCGATGCGCCGCTGCAACTACCCGAGTGGGTCGGTGAAGAGGTCTCTTATGATCCGCGCTACTACAACTCAGCGTTAGCGAAACGACCTTGGCGCTTGTGGGGTGATCAGCCGACTTAAGTGGAGCAATTAACAGCACCTACCGCATTGAACCGCACGACCCACATTGAGATCACCATCGCGACCCAGCAGCTGCAACTCTGGCGTGGATCGCAGCACCTCCTAACCGCACCGGTCTCGACCGCTGCTAACGGGGTAGGGGAGCGCTACGGCAGTGGCGCAACCCCGCGCGGTCGTCACCGCATCCGCGCGCGCATTGGTGACGGGTGTCCACTCAATATGGTGTTTCGTGGGCGTCGACCCACTGGCGAGATCTACACCCCTGAACTGGCAGCGCAGTGGCCGCAACGGGACTGGATCTTAAGTCGTATCCTCTGGCTTGGCGGGTGTGAATCGGGTCTCAATCGCGGGGGGACGGTCGATACGCTGCGCCGCTACATCTATATTCACGGCACACCGGAGAGTGAACCGATGGGGGTAGCTCGCTCGCACGGCTGTATTCGGATGCATAACGGGCCGCTGCTTCAGCTCTTTGATGCTGTAGCCGTGGGGTGTGAGGTGGTGATTCGGGCCGAGTGAGTGGCGGTTGTTGGCGGGGTGATCGGTTTCGGTAGGGCGGGGTGAGCGCTCCGACGGGTTGCCGTGACGACCTCCCTGTAGGCTTAATGGCCGCCTCCCTACGGCCGCCCCCGCCGGATCGCTCCCCACGCTCCGCTTCGTGGGAGTAAGCGCGAGTCGAACTTAACCCGCCTTACGCTCGAACCACTTCTTCGCCTCCTCGTCCCAACCATCGGTACGGATGTAGGGGTTCATGCGCGGCTGGGTGATCATGTTCGGGTCGATATCCAGACCGATCCCCTCAAGGAAGTTGACCAGACCG
>JGI11705J14877_10000062_pt1 | contig 63520 bp, 61 predicted proteins | sample Etolaghawater15m_FD_14877 | JGI IMG/M metagenome (IMG submission 14877) | reverse complement strand
CCATTGTTTCCAGATTATCTTGCGCAGATGGCGGCGTAGCCAACCATCCAATTCCTGCAGGATTCCCTTGACCCCAATGCGTACGCCTCATATGCGACTCCTGTTCGTCGGGCCAGTGCTTTGCCTGTGACTTCCTTCAGACTCCACCTCACGATGGACACCCTTGGCGTCCGGCTAATCGTTCCCCTTGCCGGGCCGATAGGGGACTTGCACCCCCCAGGTCATCCGTACACCAACACACGTATCGGAACAGCGCCCAGGCTTGGCGCTACGCGCCATGCCTGGCGCACACACAAAAAAGCCCGCGCGGTTGCGCGGGCTTTTTGCCATCTTGCAGATGCGTCGGTGTTCAGCCTTCGAACTTACCGCCTTTTTCCTCGCATTCAGCCTTGGTGGCCTTGATCCAGCCCTGGCCTTTGCAGGAATTTTGACCGGCACAACCGGTGGTGGCGGTGTGACAGGCGCTTTGTCCCTTGCAACTGTTACCGCCGACGCATTTAGCCTTGTCGCCGTGCGCGGCCGCGCTCAGATTCATCGGTGCGATGGAAAACAGGGTGGCAGCGGTGGCCGCCAATGCGACCCCTGAGATTTTTCTGGCTGTAGTCATAGATTTGTCCTCTGCTTGTTAGTGATAAAGCCAAGATCACGGACGACGCGAAGGTCATCCACCAAACTCGGCGAAAACTTTACACCAGCACATGCCATTTTTGGAGCGAAACTTACGTGCTGTACTTCCTGAATTATAGGGTTTAACCGTTCTTGTCCGTGCGATTCATTTGTGTGCGCACGGAATTTTGCCAATCCGTAATATCCTCTTCGTAGTCCGCCAGCCTGTCTTCCAGATCCCTGATAACGGCGATCGCCTCCTGAATAATCAGCGCATCCGATCGTCGGAGATCCTGAGCAATTGCCCTTAATTGCTCAATCAATGCATTCGTTTTCGTGCTCACTTTTCGTTACCTATATAAATGCCAAATAACGCCCAGCAGGGCCACCTCGTCCATTGTCAAGACCAGCCAACGCGACAAAAGATGCAGAATATTAGCGCCATGCACCAAATCTGACCATAACGGACGTATTTTAGCCCCTTAACCCTGAACAGAGCTTGAACCGATTCAAATGAATTGCAGGAAAATCAGAATTGTCATTCCACCTACAAAATACGGCAACATAGCGTAAAACGCCGCGAAACATGGCATAAATGGAGACAAACGGCTGGATTCAGCCGTCCAAACCGTTATCGGGCTTGAGACATTCCCATCGACAATCCTGAGACCGAAGAAACCGGCATCATGCCTGGGTCAACATGCCGGTCAGTTGTTCCTTCAAACGCGCGTAATCCGGCGTGTTCACAGCGGCATAGTTGAAGTTCTTGAACGTGCCGGTCAGGCGGGTGAAATGATTGCGCGCGGCCTCCTTGTCGGCAAAATCATAACGTCGGGTGATCAACGCATGGATCAGATCCAGACTCTCGCGCTGGCGCTCCAATGGGGTCGAGGCGTCAACGCTGTCAAAGGCGTCCTGCTGCAGAAACACCATATCGACGAACATGGCCTTCTGATAGGTCACATAGTCGCTGATGCTGACCCCTTCCTCGCCGGTGACCTGCATCATCTGCTGCACAGCATCACCCTGCTCCAGCAGATCCTGTATCGATTTCACCCGCGACACCCACTCGGGATCCAGATTACGTGTGTACCAGCCCGACAACTGGTCGAGATACCGCGACCACGACATCAGCGGGTCGATGGCCGGATAGAATCGCTTGTAAGCGCGATCATACGACAACCCGAGAAAACATTTAACCGTACCCAGCGTGGACTGGGTAACCGGTTCCTCGAAGTTGCCACCCGCCGGTGACACAGTACCTATCATGGTCAGGCTGCCGTATTCGCCACCCGCAGCGCGCACCACCCCTGCGCGCTCGTAGACGCCTCGAATGGATGAATCGAGATAGGCCGGAAAGGCCTCCTCGCCGGGTATTTCCTCCAGACGGCCCGAAGTCTCGCGCATGGCCTGGGCCCAGCGCGATGTGGAATCCGCCAGCAACAACACATCGTAACCCATCTGCCGGTAGTATTCGCCCAGCGTAATGCCGGTATAGATCGAGGCCTCGCGTGCAGCAACCGGCATCGACGAGGTATTGCAGATGATGATGGTCCGGTCCATCAGCGAACCACCGGTACGTGGGTCCTTGAGCTGCGGGAATTCAGTAATGGTCTCGACCACCTCGCCAGCACGCTCGCCGCAGGCCACGACGATGACGATATCCACCGCCGAATGCTTGGCCAGCAGATGCTGCAACACGGTTTTACCCGCGCCAAAAGGCCCGGGAATGCAGCCAGTACCGCCGCGCGCCACGGGGAAAAAGGTATCGACCAGGCGAATCGTCGTGGTCATCGGCTCCTTGGGATAGAAGCGCTCGGTACCACCGTTGCGCAGCATATCCTCGGCCAGCGGCCGACGCACCGGCCAGCGCCGGGTCAGGTCCAGCGAATGCTCATGGCCCTGCGCGTCACGAATACGCACCACCGGGGTATCGACGGTTACGCTGCCCTCCATGATCCAGGTCACCTCGACCTCGCCGCGCTGGTCAAACGGCACCATGATACGGTGCGAAAATTTGCCTTCCTGCACACTACCCAGAATACCGCCCGCGCGCAGCCGCGCCCCGGTGCGCACCAGCGGCACGAAAGACCATTTCTTGTTTTTGTCCAGCGCGTCAGTACTGGCGCCGCGCGGCAGAAAGGTACCATACTCGTGAGCGATCTTTTCCAGCGGATTCTGCAGACCGTCATAGATCTGCGTCAGCAGCCCCGGCCCCAGCAGCACCGACAGCATTTCTCCGCTTTGCTCAACCGGGTCGCCGACCGCCACACCGCTGGTGTCTTCAAACACCTGGATATCGGCGAGATCGCCACGTACCCGCAACGATTCCGACTTCAGACGTTCGCCCGGCGCACGCGCCGGCAATATGTACACCACCTCGTTCTTCATCAGCGACAGGCGCTGGCCATCGCGCCAACCAGCCTCGATGGTGACCAGGCTTTCCTGCACCGAAACCACCCGTGCGAGGCTATCCGGATGCTGCAGATTATCTTGTTTGCTGTCGGATTCTGGCGTTGACACGAATTATCCCCAACGATTTAAAAAAAGATGCGCAAGCGCGCGTTGACTGAGCTGGCCATCATGCTCACCCCGCCGTCATCAAACCGGCCAACTGCGACGGATCGACAAACCCGGTCAGGCCATCACGCACCATGTACTCAAAGCGGGTGCCGGCCTGCAGCTCACGATAACTGGCCCAGCGCGCGACCATGTCCCAGCGCTGGCTATAAATGAGCACAGCCTCGAAATCGAATTCGTGACCTTCGCTGCGGCAATTCAGGTCATGCCAGGTCTGCTGCATGAGCAGGCGTTCCAGTTCCAGCGACTTGCCGCTTTGCAGCAACGCTCGCGCTTCCGGTAGCCACGGATACACCCGCAGCAGTCCGAAATCCGGGTCCTGCCAGTTGCGCTCGATGCTTGGCAACCAGCGTCCATAGCCCCAGTCGCGCCGCCCAGGGGGCTGACGCTCGCCTCGCGCACGCCGGCGCAGTGCGGCCATGACGGTCCGCATAGCAAGCCGCCATTCGACCAGATCCCGCGCCATATCATTGACCAGTTGCGGAATCTGACGACGGGCATGGGCCAGCAGCACGTCATCACCCCGTTCACGGCGTTGACGCGACCAGTCCAGCAGGCTCGCAACGATGTTGTAATCGGCCTTGTCCGTTTCCTCCAGCATGTCGAGAAAATGCTGCAGGCGAATGCGCGACAGGGGCGGCCGGGTCGAGCGAAACAGGCTGCCATGATGCGGCATGGCGCAGATCAGCGTGGCGTATTGGGTGCTAGGCATGCGATGGTGAACCTGTTGCGCCGGTTAGCAACTTATCCTCACCTGACCGTACCTTCCAGCACCGCGCGAAAGCGCGGTTGCAGATGCGCAAGCAGAATCTCCGCCACTGCCTTGTCCGTCAGGTCTATACCCACCTGTTTGTCTTCCAGATACAGGCGAATACCGTGCTGATCCGGGTCTTCGGATACCCCGATGCTGACGCCTTCAGCCAGCGCCTCACCGGCCACGTTCAGCACAAAATGGGTCATGCCTCCCTCATGCAGGCGCAGCGGGTTATGCCGCAGGTCAGCCATGCCCACCAGCGTGCGCGGCAGCATCACCTTGACCTTCTCGCCATTGTCCAGACCCGAGCTCTCGCGCGCCTGACCGGCCACATCCAGAATCAACTGGCGCAGAAAGTCTTCCTTGTCCATTTCCGTGGTGATCAGGCGGCGCACATTATCGCTGACCGTTTCCATCAGTTCGGCGCGCAACGCCAGCACGGCATCGCGCATGGCCACCTTGAGCGCCTCCTTGCCGCCTGTTTTCAGCGCGTCTGCACGTTCCATCGCCTCTTCGACCATCTGCCGCGCCTTTTGCTCTGCCTCTTTTTCGATGGCGGCGGCGCGCTGCCGGGCCTCGTTGACAATCTGCTCGGCCTCGCTTAGGCCCGCATCCACACCCTGCTGACGCAGACGTTCGATCAGGGCCTCGACACCGGAACAGGCCAGCCCTTCGAGGCGGTTCGCACCCTGTGACGTGTCGTGCGCCTTCATCCCGGAATACTCCCCACCAGAACCAGGGCGAACACGAAGGCAAACACCGCAAAGCCCTCAACAATCGCCGCCGGCGCCAGCGACAGCCCGAAGATCTCGGGTTTGGTCTTGCTGGCGTGGATGGCCGAGGCGCAGGCCTGGCCCTGGCGAATGGCGGAGAACATCAGCGCCAGACCCGCCAGCACGCCGATGCCGAACAGCGCCGGGGCATTCTCCGGCGTGATGTCGCGCTGCAGGCTGAACATGACCACGATGCCGTAGATGATCTGCGACGATGGCATGACCGAGACACCGATATAACGGCCATGGCCGGATTCGGTATCGACCATGGCCCCAATCGCGGCCTGACCGGCGATGGAGCAGCCGATAATGCTGCCGATCGCACCAAGGGCCATGGCCCCGTACAACCCGACCCAACCCAGGGTGATAACCAGTTCATTCATTGCTGCGACTCCTTTTTACTGAAGGGACGAAAAGGGTAGCCCTCACCGGAGAGGGCCCAATTGTAGAATTCGATGTAGTTCAGGCGCAGGCCGTGCACCACGCCGCTCATGAGGCCCAGGGCCAGGTTGAGCACATGCCCCACCAGCATGATGAGTATGGCCAGCAACAATCCCAGACCATCGACCCCCTCATACGCCTGGCGCGCAAGATCGTTGAAGGTAAGCGCCAGCGAGGCCGAGGCCAGGCCCAGCGCAAACAGGCGCAGGTACGATAACACATCGCCAAATACCTTGGTGACCGCAGTCAGGGCCTGCAGGCCTTTAAGCAATGACCACACCAGTTCGCGCGCATTGCCTGCGCGCAGCTGCGTCAGGCTGAACTGCCCCGCGCTGAACATCACCACTGCCAGACCGAGCACGATCCCGGTCTGCCCGAGGGCATGCCCCGTGGGCGAATCTGAGCCACTCAACCAGTACGCATAACCACCGATGAGCACCGCAATCCAGCCCAGCGCCACGCCACTGTCGGGCTCAGCCCAGGCAACATAGGCCTTCTGTGCGTTGGCCATCACCAGGTGTAACACGCCAATGCCCACCGAGATGCGCATCATGCTGTCGAAATCCTGCAGGTCGAGCACGGCCAGACCCGCCAGCCAGCTCCCTTCAGGTGGCGCAAAACCGAGGTAGCTGCCGACCAGCGCGCCCCAGATCAGCGAACTGCTCACCAGCACGCTACTCAATATACGCATGCGCCGACCATTGCGACTATTGCCCATACGCCGCCAGAACAAGCCAAGCATCACAGCCAGGAAGGCCGCGTAACCGGCATCGGACATGATCATGGCAAAGAACAGGGCGAACGAGAAAAACAGCAGGCGCGATGGATCCCAGGCGCGATAGGCCGGCATCTGGTAAAAACCTACCAGGCTTTCACCCGCCGCCAGCTGTTCCGGGTTGCTGAGCAGGGTTGGCGGCAGTTCGTCACGCGCGGGCGACTCCAGCAACAGCGCCAGGCCCTGGGCATCGGCCAACGCCTGCAGTTCCGCAGTGCGATCCTCGGGCACCCAGCCCTGTAGCGCAAACAGGCCGTCGCGATCCAGCGTGTGCGCCTCCGCGTGGGTTAACGCGGCCAGGTTTTCGGCCGCCACCAGGTGGCGCGACATCAGCGAGATCCAACGTGTCAGCGACTGGCGCTCGGCCTGAATGTCTTCCAGCTGCAGTTCGGTTTCTTCCAGGTGACGACGCAGTCGCGCCAGCGAATTGGAACCGGTGCGTGCGCGTTTGGCCGGCACCTGTTCCGGCGGCGGTTCATCGGGGCTGATGACAACTACCCAGTCGTTGTTGAAATCGTGATGCACCACCTGCCACGGCAGTTGCAGCTTGTCCATGTGCGCCAAGCGGTTGTGTGGAATGACGTAAAACCACAGGCGCTGGCCGCCCAGATCCTGCAGCGGCGGCAGCTCGAAATCGCCCCACGGCGCGAGTTCGCGAATTCGCTGGCGCAAAGCATCACGGCGATCCATGACGTCGCGATGACGATGCCGGTTGGCCAGCACCGTGAATACCGCAGTGTCCATGTTGAAGCGCTTGTCGTAACGAATCTGGTGACGCTTGTCCGCCACATCCATCAGGTATCGCAGCGCCTTGCGCGCATTATCGGCCTGCTCGGGCGGCAGGTTGTCGCCCTGCTGGGCGCTCTCCGACAGCGGTAGCAGATGCATGCAGCCCATTTCCTGCAGCGTATCCAGCACCGCTTCCTTGTCGTCCAGCATACCTACCAGGCTGAGTTTCTTTAGCTTGACGATGCTCATGCCAGACCTTCCCGGGTACGTTTACCCTTGGCGATCTTGGCCCGCACCACCGCCGCCCGTTCCAAATCTGACAAGGCGATGCGAATGCGCCGAATATTGTCGCGGGTGCGCGGGATCAGCACCTTGTCGAACAGGTTGACGCGCTGCGTGACCTTGCGCAGGGCCTCTTCCATCAACTGCATGCGCTGGCGGTCAACCTGTACCGACAACTGTAATTCGAGCATCTGTGTCAGTTCGCGCACCACGTGGTCGACCCAGTGCGGCTTGCTGATCAGACCATACTCGCGCACCTGCACATCCACGCCCTGCAGCACCGGCAGACGTGTTCCGACCAGGTTTTCCTCGGTCACGCGCACGCCGCTAACCTTGACCAGCTCTTCCAGCTCCAGCTCTCGGTTGCCCAGCATCGGCAGATGCTCGCCCACGCGCTGCAACAGGTCTTTGATCGATTGCTCGGTGCGCGCCAGGTGCTCACGCGCCTTGGCGCGTTCGGCCATCAATTGCTTGCGTTTCATCTCCAGCGAGGGCAGAAAACGTTCATAGGTCTTGAGCTGCCGGGACTCATTCGACAACGACGATTTATTGAGGGAAAGACGGGCCATGCGGGTGTTTCAGCGGTTCAATCCGGCTCCACCGGGGCGGGGTAGTACTTGTCCACCAGCGCCTGTTTCATCAACAACTCCTCACGGCTGAAACACTCGGCCATGGTACGCCAGCACAGGTCGAGGGCGTCTTCCAGACCCAGGTTGACGCGAATATCCATGAAACGCTCGCGGAACAGGCGGCCAAACTTGAGCAACTGACGGTCGAAATCCGACAGCTCAAAGGCCATGGCCTGCTTCTGTTCGGCATCCATGGCCCCGGAATAGAAACGCACCATGGTGTTCATGACCTGGCCGTGGTCCTCACGCGTGACCTTGCCCATGACATGCTGCTTGAGCCGCGACAACGAACCGAAGGGGTCGATCATGCCGCCGTGCAGGTAGAACTGGCCCTCGGTGATGTAACCGGTGTTATCCGGCACCGGGTGGGTGACGTCATCGCCGGGCATGGTGGTGACGGTCAGAATGGTGACCGAGCCACCGTCCTTGTAATCGGCCGCTTTTTCGTAACGCCGCGCCAGCTGCGAATACAGATCGCCCATGTAGCCACGATTGGATGGCACCGATTCCATGGCGATACCGACCTCTTTCATGGCATCGGCGTAGGCCGTCATATCGGTCAGCAGCACCAGTACGCGTTTGCCTTCCTCCACGGCGAACTTCTCCGCCACGGCCAACGCCATGTCCGGCACCAGCAGGCGTTCCACCACCGGGTCGGACGCCAGATTGACGAACATACAGGTGCGCGCGAACACCCCCGCATCCTCGAACTGGCGGCGGAAAGAATGGTAGTCATCGAAGATCAGCCCGAGACCACCGAACACCACGATATCAGCATCGGCCTGTATGCCGATGCGCGCCAGCAATTCGTTGTAGGGCTCACCGGCGACCGAAAAGATGGGGATCTTCTGGCTCTCCACCAGCGCGTTGAAGACGTCGATCATGGGCACGTTGGTGCGGATCATCTTGGACGCCAGGTGTCGCCGCACCGGGTTGACCGAGGGGCCACCGATATCGATGCGAGTGTCCTGCGACAGGTCGGGCCCGCTGTCCAGAGCATTGCCGTCACCACGGAACACGCGGCCAAGAATGTTGCTGGAGTACACCACGCGCATGGGATGGCCAAGAAATCGCGTGGTGACCCGGTTCGACACCCCCTTGGTGCCGGAGAACACCTGCAGCGAGGCCACGTCGCGCGACAGCCGGATAACCCGCGCCAGCGAGCTGAACCCGCTCGGGTCCTCGATCAGCGCAAGGTCGTTGAATGCCACCCCGGTGCTGGCGTTGTCGGCACCGACGCCGGGAATCCTGACCTTTAGGATATCGCCCACTATTTCCAGTACATCGGAGTAGCGCATCAATGTCTGCGCCATATTGAATCCTCTCTGTTTATACGAAGCCCGGTGGGTTCACCACCATAACGTGCGTTCAGCCAGTCTGTCGCCCGGGGGGGCGTACCGCCTGACTCTATGGCTTGCCAGTGTAGTGCCGCACGGCCCGGGGTTGAATGACGCAAGACAGCTAAACAGCAATGCCCGGAATGGATGTCATCAAGCGCTGAAAACAAGATTTTAGCCCGTGAAACGTTACCGCCAGGTAGCAGCCCAGGCCATGTACCGAAACCCCGGCATCGCAGGTTGGCAAAGTCACCCATCGGGTGCTTCAAGAATAGCTCAGGGCATTGAATTGTGAACAAGCAAATGCAAAAAAGGCCCACAAAAGTGCGGCGCTCTGAAGTGGCGTTATCCCGACGGGACCGGGGTGGTCAGCCTTTCGTTATGCCTGGTGCGGTGTTGCAAATCGGCGGTAAATGCAGCCTTGAACCACGCTCATCGCTCAAGTCATTCGCCCGCCGGATACACGCGCAGCTCCTGATCCCTTGCGTCATTGCCACGACTTATGCGTCGAGCGCTTTGATGTTTCGCCATGTTTGAGCCCCAGCAGTTCACTCATGGAAGCCGCTGCAATACTGTTTTTTGCCACCGCGGAAGGATTGACGATTTTGACACGCGCATGATGATCATTGGCATATTCAGCCAGCGAGGCCAACAACCACAGACCCGTGCTATCCATGTAAGTGACCTGCGACAAATCAACCCGATAGGTCATGCCCGCAACTGCAGTATCCTGATAGGCCTCTCGAAAGCCCTGCTGCAGGCCTGCATCGAAGCGGCCTGATATCTTTAGGAGAATCCCCCGGTTGTTATCCAGAATCGTCTTTATCAGGGACATGGCGAATAAATTCATTTGACTAAACAAGACTATAGAACCGGGATCGGGCGCTGCACGAGAATCGCCCCCACAGCCACGAAAAATCCAGCCAATGGGCAGGTATCGCTGGACAAACGGCAGGCATGGGCCGCGCTTGTGCAACTTAATCGGGGGGCTCCCGTGCTACAAGGCCGCGCGTGATGTTCAGCTTCCTGAAGCCTCTGTCACCAGCACCTGTTCCAGCGTCAAACCGGTCGCATGGTGAATGCTGCGCCACAGGTAATAAAAGATGGCCATGGTCATCAGCATGGAAGGAATCGCGATCATCGGGTAACTGAGCAGGGTCAACCTGCCCAGCTCTTCATTGAAGGCCGTGGTGCCCGCGGGGCTGGTTACGATCCACTTCGCCAGCACGTAGTTCATGAAGGCGGAAAAGAAAAACGTCCCGCTCAACCAGTAGGTGGCCTTTAACAGGCGCTGCTCGAAACCGGCGCGGGCGTTTGAATCGTCGAGCCTCTGCTGGATGGCCGCGACGTTAAAAACCCCCGGGTTGTACAACAGGGTTCGAATCAACGGATAGCGCGTGCGCGTGGAGATCAATACCGCCAGACCGATGAGCCCCGGAATCGCCGCCTCCTTGATCGCCAGCCATTTGACATCGAGCTGCAGCAGGCCAATGCCACCCGTCAGCAAAACGCTGACCAGCCCCAGTATCGCGATGAAATTGAATTTACGGTAGCGCGCGAACTCCAGCAGCCCCCAGCCCAGCGGAAAGGCCAGCGCCACGATCAGGCCGTTGACCGCACCGAGGTGTTCGTCTCCGCTGAACTTCATCAGTACAACAGACGGCAGGATGATGCTGACCAGCAGATCGATCATCGGCCGGGGTTTGTGCGCCGGCGCTTGCTGCGCGCTAGGATTGGTTTCGTTCATGGGCATTTCAAGATTTGATCATCGGATAAAAAACCGGCCACATGGCCGATGGCGTCAGGCCAGCGAGGGCAAATACAGTTTGCGTCCAGCCTGACATGAACCTTAGAGTTTAACATCCAAAAATAGTTGTTCAAAAATTCGATTAATTCGACTGGCGCATCACACACGGGCTCAATATGCTCGTCGCACACGGCGAACAGCGACCGGCCGGGCAGTTGTGCTAAAGTGCCGCTTTTTCCGGCCCGGCCGAATTAGCAGGTTTTCCTTAGCCCGATTTTTTATGTCCAATCAAACCTCGCCAAAATCCGGTCTTGCCGCCTGGCCGCACATCCTGTGGTTGTGGCTCGATCGCAATATCCTCGAACTGGGTCGCGAAATGCGCCTGTCGTACCTGCCCCCGCTGATGGTCTATGCCGCCGCGGGCATTTCCGGCCTGACCAGCATTGTCGGCACCTTTTTCGTCAAGGATTATCTCAACCTGTCGGCCGAATTCCTCGCCGCGCTGGGCTTCTGGGCGGGCATTCCCTGGGCATTGAAAATGCCGCTTGGCCACGTGGTGGATCTCATCTGGCGCTACAAGTCGAGCATGGTTTACCTCGGCGCCAGCATGATCGCGGCCAGCCTGCTGATGATGCTGGGCCTGCTGGCCGAGCCCGAACGCATGGCGCAGTTCATGCCGGTCGAGGCGTGGTTCGTGTTAAGCGCGTTGCTGGCCCCGGTGGGTTATGTCGTGCAAGACGTGGTGGCCGACGCCATGACCGTCGAGGCCGTACCGCGTGTCGACGACACGGGCCAGGCCATCGCGCCCGCCACCCTGCGCCTGATGCACACCACCATGCAGACGCTGGGCCGCGTCGCCATAATCGGCGGCGGCGTGTTCGTATCGTTACTGAACGTACTGCTGTTTCAGGATGCCGCCGCCATGCCGGAAGAGCAAAAGGTCGCCACCTACATCCATATCTACCAGCTGGCGCTCATCATCCCGGTGGTATCGGTGCTGGGCGTGGTGCTGGGCGGTATCATGAAACAGCGCCAGTTGCAGCGTCTGAAAGACAGCGGGCTGGATCATCGACAGGCCGTGCAACTGACCTACGAAGGCAACGACACAACCGAACCCAACTGGTGGATACTGGGCGGCAGCCTGATATTCGTTATATTCACCATCAGTATGGGCCTGAGCGACGTCAGCCACAACAAGGAGATCATTTTTATCGGCTCGATGGCCATCGTGCTGTTCCTGATGAGCCGACTGGTGCGCGAACTGCAACCCGATGACCGGCTGATACTGGTCGGCACGGCGGTCATCATATTCATCTACCGCGCCATGCCCTCGCCGGGCGCGGGCCAGACCTGGTGGATGATCGACGAACTCGGCTTCGATCAGCAGTTTCTGGCGGTTCTGTCGCTGATCAGCAGCGTGTTGACGCTGTTTGGCATGTTCATCTTTCGCCGCTTCATGGCCGAGCGTTCCATCGCCTACGTCATCGTGTTCCTGACCCTCGCCAGCACCCTGCTCTACATGCCGATTATCGGCATGTTCTACGGGCTGCACCAGTGGACCGCCGCCATGACCGGCGGCATCGTCGATGCCCACTTCATCGCGCTGGTCGATACCGCGCTGGAATCACCGCTGGGCCAGATTGCCATGATCCCCATGCTGGCCTGGATCGCCAACTCCGCGCCCGCCCACCTGAAAGCGACCTTTTTTGCCTCATGGCCTCCTTCACCAATCTGGCGTTATCGGCGAGCCAGCTCGGCACCAAGTACCTCAACCAGGCTTTCACCGTCACCCGCGAGGTCAAAGACCGCGCCACCGACGCCATCACCGCCCAGGCCGACTACAGCGAACTGGGCTGGCTGATGTTGAGCGCCATGCTATTGGGACTCGTCGTGCCCATCGCCGCCGTGCTGGCAATTCGCTACTCGCGGTTTAAAAGCGCCTGAGCATCGCAGGGTTGCGGATCGACAGAGCGGCAACCAACATCCCCCAAAAACACAAAGGCTCACGCTTGCGTGAGCCTTTGTCGTTACGGGTCGATCACATGCGCTGACCGATGCTAGGGCAAATCGAACACCAGCGCCTCACTGCCCTGTTGCGCGACCAAGGTAACGCTCTGCACATCCTCGATGCTGGCCCCGTCACCTGCCTGCAGAGTCTCACCATTGATGCCCAGACTGCCCGACACCACATGCACGTAGAGCTTACGACTGCTAGCCATGTTGTGGTCGACCGATTGCTCGGCGTTGAGCAGCAGCTGATACACACTGGCGTCCTGATGCAACAACAGCGAGCCCTCGCGGCCATCAGCCGAGGCAATCAACTGCAGGCCCTGTTGCGGTTCGAACCGCTTCTGCTGGTAACCCGGCTCGATGCCAACCACATTGGGCCGAATCCAGATCTGCAGAAACTCCAGCGCTTGCGAATCTGACGGATTGTACTCACTATGGGTCACGCCGGTACCGGCACTCATCAACTGGAACTCACCGGCCGGAAGGCGTTTGATATTGCCCATGCTGTCCTTGTGTTCGATCGCCCCCTTTTTCACATAACTGATGATCTCCATGTCCTGATGCGAGTGCGGGGCAAAACCGGCACCGGGCGCAACCTTGTCGTCGTTGATCACACGCAGCGCAGAAACCCCCATGTGTCGACGGTCATAGTAACCGCCGAAGGAAAACGTATGTCGGCTCGACAGCCAGCCATAGTCGGCCGGGCCACGTTCATCGCTGTATCGAATAGTCATCATGCTCGAATTCCTCTTGTTTTATTCAGTGAACAGCAGGTTAAATATTTTCCTAGAACGAATAAACATGCTAAAAATAAAATGATTAATTACAAATAGTTGATAATGAACCATTTTCAGAACATGCGCATCTATGTCGAGGTGGTCACGCAACGGGGCTTTACCGCCGCCGCGGACAAGCTGGGGCTGTCGCTGGCGCAGGTCAGCAAATCGGTCAAACAGCTTGAGCAACATCTTGGCACACGCCTGCTCAACCGTACCACCCGGCAGGTCAGCCTGACCGAGATCGGGCGCTACTACTACGAACGCAGCCAGGGCATCCTGGCCGATATCGACGAGGTCGATGCATTCGCCAGTCGGCGCGCCAGCGAACCCGGCGGCAACCTGAGCATCTGCGCGCCCACCTCGTTCGGCATCGCGCATCTGAACCCCATCCTTCCCGCCTATCTGCAACAGTATCCACAGATCGACATCTCGCTCAGCCTGAGCGATCGCATGGTCGACGTGGTGGCAGAGGCCTTCGATCTGGTCATACGCATAGCCGAACTGCATGACTCCAGCCTGGTAGCGCGCACCGTCGCCCCGTGCAAACGCGTATTCTGCGCATCGCCGGGGTATCTCGAACTCCATGGTGAACCCGACACGCCGCAGGCACTGGCCAGACATCACTGCCTGACCTACTCCAACGAACTAAAACCGGACACCTGGTCATTCCATGGCCCGCAAGGCATCGAATCGATCAAGGTCAAAGGGCCGATGTGTGCAGACAATGGCGACGCGCTAAAAGACGCCGCGCTGGCCGGACTGGGCATCACCCTGCTGCCGACCTTCATCGTCGGCCCCTACCTGCGTGATGGCCAGTTGCAACAGGTACTCGTCGACTACTGCCCGCCGGAAATCTCCATCCACGCTGTCTACCCCTCGCGCCGCCACCTGTCAGCCAAGGTACGCACCTTTATCGATTTTCTCATTCATCATTTTGGCGATAAACCCGACTGGGATGAATATCAACACACAAGGTAATGGCATACCGAATCGATTGACCACTCGTGAACTTAATTGACCCGGCCCGGTCGGTAAGGTCACTGGAACCTATTTCGAATGGTTAGTCGCAACATGCCTGGAATAGTCTCCGGTCAGCTTGTATATCACTCACTAGGAGGTACGTCATGAATCGATCAATCCAGTCGCTGGCGCTTGCCAGCCTGATACTCTCGGCGCCACTGGCCGCGCTGGCCGAGCGTTCCAGCCTGCTTGAACAGATACAGTTTCACGAAAACGCCGTCATGCAATCGTCGGTTACACCCATGCTCAACGATCAGCTCAAAAGCGAAAAACTCGCACTCATCGACGATGCACGCCGCCAGGTGGAACTTGGCAATTACCGCACCGCCGAAGGCCTGCTGAAGAAGGTCGCGCAGAATCTATACCGCATGAAACCCGAACAACCAATGTCCGACACGCCACAGCTCAGCATGAATGGAGCCAGAGCAATCTGGGCGGCCATGGACGCCATGTTGCCCCAGGCGCAACGAATCGCCCGCGAAAAACAGGCCAGCGAGGCGCAACTGCAACAGGTCGAGCGAAACCATCACCTGGCCAGGGCCGCACTGGAGGCCAATGACCTGGCAGGCGCAAGCGACCTGTTACTCGGCTCGTACCGGGTCATGAAACAGCATATCGCCGACCTGCGTGCCGGCGACCGCCTGATGATCGAGCTCCCCGAACCCAACAGCCGCGAGGGCTGGATGGACGCGGCTCACCGCTATCTTGACTGGCGTTACTTCAATCGCGAACTGTTGTCGGCCCTGAAGGACAATGACCTCGATACCGCCGATATCGACCGCGCCAACGCCAATGCCGACCAGATGTATGACCTGGCATCCACCATCGCGTTACAGGGCGACTGGCAACAAGCCGTCGCCACCGTCGATCAGGCCTATCGCATTCTTGAAAACGCCTGGCGCGAAGCTGGCATAGACGTCGGAATCTAGACCCATAGCCGGGGGATGACATATCCCCCGACTTCGGTCTGGGGCACAGGCCCAGGCAATGAACGCATGCCTCCTCAATGAATCCGGGCAGAATCCATCCGCGTCTTCACAAAATCTTCACATGAAATTGGCATAAATTTCACCTCGCTGCCTCTACCCTGCGCCAACGCCTGTCAAACAACCCGGCCAAAACCGTCAATGCCGCACAGCCCGAGGTAAACCCATGAAACCGACCCACGCCACCATCCACATCCAGAACCTGCGCTTGCGCACCTACATAGGCTTCAAGCAGGAAGAAATGGACAAACAGCAGGATGTCATCATCAATATCACCATTGATTACGAAGTGCCGGAAGGTGCGCTGGATGACCGGGTCGAGGACGCGCTCGACTACAAACAGGTGACCAAGAAGGTCATCAAACATGTCGAACAGGGCCGCTTCCTGCTGCTTGAACGACTGGTGTCCGACATTCTGGCGATCAGTTGCGAACACCCCAGCGTCACCGAAGCCAATGTCACCGTCGACAAACCGCATGCCCTGCGCTTTGCCGATTCGGTATCGCTGTCTCTGGCATACAAAGCCGAGCGAGCCAATGTCGTGCAACTGCTGGAGAAAGCATCATGAGCCCAAACCCTGTCTACCTGAAAACCCATGACCTGAAACCTGCCGAACCCGAGCTAAGCGCCGAGGCCGTGCTGGTGCGCGATGCGTTGATTGCAAAGGGGCTTGAAACCCCCATGATCGACACTGGCCTGAATCCCGAACAGAAGTATCAGCGCATTCGCGAATTGATGACCGACGTGGTCAGCACCCTTGACAGCCTGGCCGAAACGCCGCATCGCATCGCCAAGATGTATGTCAACGAAATCTTCTCCGGCCTGGAATACAGCCAGTTCCCCAAGATCTCCGTTATCGACAACAAGATGAGCGCCGATGAAATGATCAAGGTGCGCGACATCGACCTGACCAGCACCTGCGAACACCACTTTGTCACCATTGATGGATCGGCCAAGGTCGCCTACATCCCCAAACAGCGCATCATCGGCCTGTCCAAGATCAATCGCATCGTGCGTTTCTTCGCCCAACGCCCCCAGGTTCAGGAACGCCTCACCCGCCAGATACTGATTGCCCTGCAGACCCTGCTGGAAACCGACGATGTCGCGGTCAGCATCAACGCCACCCATTACTGTGTGAAATCACGCGGCGTGCAAGACTCAAACTCGCAGACCAGCACCACCGCATTGGGTGGTTGTTTCAGGGAAAATATTCATACCCGGGCGGAGTTTCTTAATCCATGAAGGTATAAGTCCAACACGGATGAGCATTGCAATGATTCGGTCACCATGGCCTGATGCGTATCCACGGACTTTAACGAAACAATGCAAGCACCCGCCTGTCGAATCCTAATCGGACTACCTAATTGACAGGCTTAACCGGGCGACCCTCGCGCCGCCTGTTCAACGTCACCCGGCATCTGTCCACGGCAGCCATTTTAGGTCTGCCTTGATCGCCTCGCTGGTCTCCCGCCACAACCAAGATCGCCATGCTACACACCGAACACCCTTTCACTGCACCAAGGCTTCGACCAAAAACACAATCAGTTCAGCAACTTACAGAGACAAGAAATATTTTTGTGCAGCGCACAAAATAGTTATTGACAACAGAGCCGAGAAGGCGCATTGTTATGCTCAATGCTGCACTGCACAATTTTATTCACCAAACCACTTTACAGGAGCTACCACCATGGCCAAGAAACAGGAAACACCTTTCGCTTTTGATTTTTCTCAATTCGCTGGCGGTTTTGATCCGTCAAAAATGACCGAAGAATTCACCAAGGCTTTCAGCCAGTTCAAACTGCCGGGCGTCGATATGAACGGTATCGTTGCTGCCCAACAGAAAAACCTGGATGCCTTGACTGCCGCCAACCAGACGGCTATCGCAGGCTTCCAGGCCGTGGCAACACGCCAGGCCGAAATGATGCAGCAGGCGGTTGAGGCCTCTAAAGCTGCGGCTGAAGACCTGATGAAGTCTGGCACGCCTCAGGAAGCGGCTGTGAAGCAGGTTGAACTGGTTAAAACCACGTTCGAAAAGACGCTGACCGACGTAACCGAAATCGCCGAGATGCTGGCCAAGTCGACCAACGAAGCCAATGCTGCCATCAAGCAGCGCATCTCGGACAGCCTGGAAGAAATGAAGAACCTGGCCGCAAACGCCAAGTAAATTTTCCACTGCCGACAAATAAAGGGCCACTCTCGCTTGCGAAGGTGGCCCTTTTTTTATTGTATCTGCTCCAGCGCCGCCTTATCGGCGATCGACATTGTTTCCCTTTGTATCACCTGTTTCAAACAGCGCTTTATATATCACCCGTCCCATGTTGGTGGTGCTTACACAGTAGAAGGGCGCTACACCAGTGTGAGGTCAAGCACACCGACGAGATGTTTGAGTGTTGTGATTCTGCCTATCAAAAACACCCTGCTGGTGGCCTGATTGAGTCGCCAACCGGATTATTTTTCTAATATCCGTCTTGTAGCGCCCTCGAACCAGATCCTTGCGACAAATGCTGCAACGCTGGCAGATGTACCAGCGTTGCCACTTGCGCCGCATAGCGTTAATTAATTGCGTTCGGTTCGTTCCGCATGCCGGCATGTTGCCCGCAAGCGCGTAACCAGCAACAGGCCAATGAGCATGGCGAGAACAGTTGCATCGAACGATCCGGCAACCACATCGGCTAAATTCCTTACCGGCTCATCTGCTTCGGCTTGCGCAGCGGGTTGCTCCGTGGCCAATGCACTGAGTTCAGGATCGCCATTGTCAGGCTGCTGATCCGACGGTAGTGGATTCGAGTCGACGGGCGCAGGTGGCGAATTGAAAATAATCGGTGCGGGGTCTGGCTCGACCGGCGCAGGCTCGGGTTCTACCGGTATAGGATCAGGCTCGACCGGTACAGAGTCTGGCTCAACTGGCGCGGGCTCGGGTTCTGCTGGTACAGGATCAGGCTCGACTGGTGCAGGCTCGGGTTCTACCGGTATAGGATCAGGCTCGACCGGCGCGGGCTCGGGTTCTACCGGTGCAGGATCAGGCTCCACCGGCACTGGGTCGAGCGCTACCGGTGCAGGATCAGGCTCGACCGGCACTGGGTCGGGCGCTACCGGTGCAGGATCAGGCTCCACCGGCGCTGGGTCGGGCGCTACCGGTGCAGGATCCGGCTCCACCGGCGCTGGGTCGGGCTCTGCCGGTGCGGGATCAGGCTCCACCGGCGCTGGGTCGGGCTCTACCGGTGCCGGATCAGGCTCGACCGGCACTGGGTCGGGCTCTACCGGTGCCGGATATACAATGCCCGGCTCTGGCTCCACCGTAATCAGCTCCGGGTACACGCCATTTCTTTCCGTGCCCACGGCATTCAGATAGGTTTTATTCGCACCATTCACAAAGGTCATCACATACGCCGTGTCACCGTTTGCACTATAGGCGACACCACTGCTGATGACCTGTGCCAGACCGCTCACGTCGGCCGGAAACTCCACCCGCCAGACATCTCTGCCATTACCCGCGCTCACCGCTTTCAGCGCCAGCGGGTTGGTCGCATTGGCAAAGGTCGGCATGATGACGATGGATTTGGTCGGGTCGACATCGGGCAGGCCCACAAATTCGCCCAACGCGGTGCTCCAGCGTACCCGGCCCAGCGTGTCGAGCGCGAACAGTTCATTGGCGCCTACCACCGTGTAGTGGGTGCCATCCGCTGCCAGTGTGGGTTGGGAGACTCCGGAAAACACCGTTAGATCAGTCTGCCACTCCAGCACGCCCGTTGGGCTGAAGGCCGAATCGCCGCGATGCCAGGTATTGTCGACCGGGCTGACCTTGGGCTGGGTATTGCCGCCGCCAAGCGAAAATATCGAGCGGCCATCCTCAAGGCATACGGCGCGGGTGTGTGCATTGGCGTAGAAATACAGTTGTTGAATACAACCCGGGTTGCTGGAAAGCCCGAACGCGATCTCGGCATAACCCACGAATGTTCTGGCGAAGGCCTCGCTGTTTGTCCAGCGCAGAATCGGGTTGTCCTGCCCGCCGTCGGCGAGTGACAGCACGCCCATGCCATTGGAGGCCACGGCATATATATGACCGTCGGGGCCGACCGCCACGTCGATCAATACGAACGCGCGCGGGTTCTGTATGAAGGTCCATTTGGGCGACCCATCCGGATTGAACGCCTTGATCCAGTCCTCGTTGGCGGTGTAAACAGTCCCATCCGGCCCGACATCGACCCCTTTTGAACCGGCTTCGGCCACCCGCCACAGCACCCGACCATCGGCAGCGACAGCAATCAGGTTGTCATAAAGATCGACGGCATACACGCTGCCATCGGAGCCAACGGCCGGCCTCACCTGTGAATAAGGCGCACTGGTCGCAACGCGCCACTTGACCTGCGCCGCATAAGCACTGCTGGCCAGCATGGCCAACAGCACAACGAACACAGCGGCAAACCGCACTAACAGCGTGTTCGATGCCGATTGAATCTGGTTTGAAATGTTCATGCCCACCCCGAAAGGAACGTAATTTTAATTATTCGCTCATGGTACCTCAGGCCGCCGCGGACAAATTGATTCTTCGACTTTTTTACACCCCACCGGCCTGGCCACTTGACCCGGATCAGGATTCATCAGCCAGTACCGCCATGCACGGCCTATCTCGCATGTATTCTCTTGGCTTTCGTATGCGGTGCGTTTGCCAAGTGCTCTGCGCACGGCCTGACGAAGACGCTTGATAATTTGAATTCGGCCCCTAAAATGAAGAAATATCAGGATTCACTTATGGAGCAGAAAAATGCCGAGTTACGATTACCGTTGCGAAGACAATGGCCAGGTGGTTGAGGTCATGCACAAGATGAGCGAAAAGTTGTCCACCTGGGGAGAGCTATGCGAAAAGGCAGGCCTCGATACGGGCGACACCCCGGCCGAGGCACCCGTGGTACGACTGATTACCGGCGGTAGCGTGGTGTCCAGTTCCGCGCTGTCCAACCCGGAGGCGCCGTCTTGCGGTATGGGTGGCTGCGCTGGCGGCATGTGCGGCCTGAACTGACACGCTTGACCTGATCGGTTCGACAGGCTCATCGCAGCATACGCACCCGGCGAAATGGTTCACCGGGTAGAGGCTGATCACCACCATCAAAAGCGGTTCAATAGCCGTCAACCCTGTCGCCGCTCACCAGGTCATTGCGGCGCAGGCCGCAACCGACGCGGCATCAACGAGTCAGCTACTTCAAACGCTGACGCCCTCACATTCCTGCCTGTGGATATGGGCTTTCACCGATATGACGGGTACCACGATTGAATCCATTTACCGCCTGCCCGTCGCGAGCCTTTTCCGATACGCCAGCAAAAACCTGCGCGCCGGGTTTTCCTGCCCGCCAATCTTCCCAGCCCGTTATTCGGCGTGCATAATACGAGCAAGTCTATAAACAAGAACGAAGTGGTCGTGGGTTGACCCGCATTGACTTTATTGCAGCCACACTGTGGCGAATTGCACTCGAAATGACGCGATATCAAGTTGTTTGCGTGAATTCCGGCGATCTCTGTCAGGTCAGCGCAAGGTCGCTACGTACTGCATAAGCTGGCTCCATGCAAACTGTAAGCGAATACATCGAGGCGACCAGATGCCATGCTGCGCGACTTGCCGGATCTGTACAACGGGTAGACACGAGTAAACGGTGCCAATGAAAAAACATTCCAGTATCAGCCGACGTGACGTATTGAAGATGGGGCTGGCGGCCACTGCGGCCATGCCATTTTTGCCCACCCTGTCACTGGCCCAGGGCGAGCCTGAAGCGGACTACGACTACATCCTGACCGCAGCGGAAAGCAAGGTTCAGCTCGGGGATGAGCCATTTCCGAAAACAGCCATATGGGGCTTCAATGCCCAGTCTCCAGGGCCTGAACTACGGCTTAAAAAAGGCCAACGCGTGCGCATTCTGGTCAGGAACGAACTGGTACAGTCGCTGACAGTGCACTGGCATGGCCTGCGCATCGAAAATGCGATGGACGGCGTACCCCATCTGACCCAGCCGCCCATCATGCCGGGTGAAAGCTTCGTTTACGATTTTAGCCCACCGGATGCAGGTAGCTTCTGGTATCACTCTCATGTCAATACAGCAGAACAGATCGGGCGCGGTCTGTACGGCGCGCTGATCGTCGAAGACCCGGAACCCCCTGTACTTGACCGCGATATTACCTGGGTACTGGATGACTGGCGTCTGGACGCCAAGGCGCAGATCATTGGTGATTTCAACAACCCCCGCGACCTGGCGCGTGCCGGCAGGCTGGGCAATACCGTGACCCTGAATGGCTCGATTCCGCGCGACCTGGAAGTGCGCGCCGGCGAGCGTATCCGCCTGCGTCTGATCAATGTCGCCAACGCGCGGGTGTTTGCGCTGCGTTTTCAGCACCATTCGCCACTGGTCGTCGCGCGCGATGGGCAACCGGTTGAGCCGTATGCCCCGGGTGGCCCCATCACCATCGGCACGGCCCAACGGCTGGACCTGATCATGGATATGAACAACCTGCCGGGCGAGACCTTCAGCGTTATCGACACGTTGTACCCGCAGTCCCCGTTTCGCCTGGTGGATATAGTGTATTCTCAACAACCCGCCATTGACCGCGCACCATTGCCGCCGGTGTCGCGACTGCCGGACAACTCGATCCCCGAGCCCAACCTGGATGATCCCGCGTTGTATCCGGTGGTGCTGACCGGCGGTGACCTGGGCACGATGAAAAAAGCCCGCATGGGTGACCGTGATCTTGATATCACCCGGCTGTACCTGCTTGGCAAGATGTGGGCAATCAACGGGGTTGTCAGCAGCGGCATGAAAACCACCCCCATGTTCGAGGTTGAACGAGGACGCACGGTGGTGCTTGAATTTGAAAACTCAACGGCCTGGCCTCACCCCATGCACCTGCATGGCCATCATTTCAAGGTGCTGGAACATTCGAGGGACAAGGAAGTGGTCGGCGCGTTTCTGGATACGGTATTACTGGGTCCCGGCGAAAAAGCCCGGGTGGCCTTCGTTGCCGATAATCCGGGTTCGTGGCTATTCCACTGTCATATTTTGGGGCATGCCCACGCTGGCATGCTGTCAATGTTCAAGGTCATCTGAACCCTTTCACATCGACACCGGCAATCCCAGCAGTTGCAACCCCTGCACCAGTTTCTTTAGCGCCTCTTCCATATGCTGAATGGCGCCGGTGAAATCACCCGCCGCAGCGCTCGACTCGGCTTTTGATTTCATGCTTTCCGCCTTTTGCTGCAAGGTCTTCAACATGTTCAGTTTCGGCCCGTCGAGTTCCTCCTTCGACAGCATGTTTTGGGTGAGAGAGGCATACTCGGCATAACGTCCGTTTTCGTAGCGATACTCATCGGCAGGGGTGCGGAACTCTTTGCTATACACCACGGTTTCATTGCTGCGGATCTTGGTCAGTGCGTTAATCACCATGACCTTGGCCTGATTCAGCCGATTCTGAGCGGTGGTTCCGTCACCCTCCTGCTGCGCCTCATCGGCCTGTTTCATCAGGCGATTGTATTGCCCCTGGTTCAACAGCCCCGACATAGATGGCCCCTTTTCCTGCAACGCGGCCATAAATGCCTGGTAATAGGTTTCGATTTCGCCTGACAATGCCTTGATGGCAGCGGAATTATTGCCCGCGCGTTTTCCCCGGGCCGCGTCAGTGGCGGCCTTATAGGCACGCAGACTCTGATCAGCCAACTCGGCAGCCTGGTCCAGTTTGCTCTCCGTCAATGCATCGAGCCCCTGCTGCAGAAATTGTTCGGCTTTTTTCAGAAAGTTGAGGGCCTGCTGATTGTCACCTCTGGCAATTCGGGACGCTCGATCTGAATTCAGGTAATTTTCAACCAGCGATAGCCGTTGCTGTACACCCTGCTGAGAGCTGGCCGCAGCCGGAGCAGCCCCAAGTTGCAGCATGAGCAGCAGCACACCCGATAGCTGCATAACCCGTTTAACGCCAGCCCTGTTCAGATAGATTTTCACCCGGGGATAATACCGTTAATATTGGGTAACAGAAAAGCCTTGTGGTGATCAGGGGTTGTCAACAATCATTGGATTGGCACCACCTGATTCAAGATCGGCATAGGGGGCAGTGATCCTGACCGATCTCCTGCCACACCATCCGGCATGCGGGTCTGCACCGGGCGATTCGAACAGTTGAGGACATGAGAGTCGGGGCAGGCGCAATCATTCATCCAGTTCACGCCATTTACCCGGTGCCGGCGACGGGTTTGTAGGCTTCGCCAAGCACACGAAAAAGCCGCTTCAGACGAAGCGGCTTTGTAACCTGTTGAGCATGTCAGGCAGCCATGAGGCAACTTGCCCCGACTTCGATATCAAGAAACTGTCAGCCTGGGAAGTCTTTTCACCAACCGGCTGCTGGTTACTGGTACACCGGAAAGCGCGCGCAGATATCCAGCACCCGGGCCTTGACCGCATCGATAGTGGCCTGGTTTTCAACATCATCCAGGATATCGCACATCCAGCCCGCCAGTTCGACCGATTCGGCCTCGCCGAATCCCCGCGTGGTAATCGCCGGCGTGCCAACGCGAATGCCGCTGGTCACAAACGGTGACTGCGGGTCATTCGGCACCGCGTTCTTGTTGACGGTGATATTGGCCGCGCCAAGTGCCGCATCCGCCGCCTTGCCGGTCAGGCCCTGCTTGATGAAGCTGACCAGAAACAGGTGATCATCGGTACCGCCGGAGACCACATCAAAGCCGCGATCAAGAAATACCCCGGCCATGGCCTGGGCGTTTTTCACGACCTGCTGCTGGTAGGTCTTGAAACCGGGCTCCAGCGCCTCCTTGAAGGCCACCGCCTTGGCCGCAATGACATGCATCAGCGGGCCACCCTGAATACCGGGAAAAACGATGGAATTGAATTTCTTCTCCAGTTCCTCGTTGGCCTTGCACAGAATCAGGCCCCCGCGCGGGCCGCGCAGGGTTTTGTGCGTGGTCGTGGTCACCACATCGGCGATGGGCACAGGATTCGGGTAGACGCCCGCGGCGATCAGGCCGGCGACGTGCGCCATGTCGACGAACAGGTAAGCGCCAACGCTGTCGGCAATATCGCGGAAACGCTGCCAGTCCATGATGCGCGAATAGGCCGAGAAACCGGCCACGATCATCTTCGGCTTGTGCTCCTTCGCCAGCGCCTCGACCTGATCGTAATCGACCTCACCGGTTGCCTCGTTCAGGCCATACTGAACGGCGTTGTAGAGCTTGCCCGAAAAATTCGGTTTGGCGCCGTGGGTCAGGTGGCCGCCATGGGCCAGGCTCATGCCCAGCACGGTATCACCCGGTTGCACCAGCGCCATGTAAACCGCAGCATTGGCCTGCGAGCCGGAATGCGGCTGCACGTTGGCATAATCCGCACCGAACAGTTGCTTGGCGCGGTCGATGGCCAGCGCCTCGGCCTTGTCGACGTGTTCACAGCCACCGTAGTAACGCTTGGACGGGTAACCCTCGGCATACTTGTTGGTCAGCACAGAGCCCTGCGCTTCCATGACACGGGGGCTGGCGTAGTTCTCGGATGCAATCAGTTCGATATGCTCTTCCTGGCGGCGATTCTCTGCCTCGATGGCGGCCCACAGCTCGTCGTCATAGCCCTGGATACGGTCGGATTTATTAAACATGGTGTGTCCTCCTGTCGGTCATAACGGCAGCCGCCGCCTGAAAGAGTCGTTGAAAAAAGATGCGCATTATCCCAGTTCGATGTCAACAATCAACTCGTTGGCGATCTCTTCGAGTACCTCGCCGAGTTCATCGATGCTCTGGCCCTGCGCCATTCGTAACACGATCGTTGCCTTGAACAGCCGTTCGCCGGACATCGAGGCCTCCACCACCTCGCTTTCCATCTCGTCGACGCTGGCGCCGTATCGGGCCAGCGCGGATGAGATGCGATGCACGATACCGGGTCGGTCCTGGCCGACCAGTTCCAGTCGGTAGGGTTTTGCACTGGAGGTTTCAACCGCACCGGCCTGCTCGATGGTAATACGCAGATCATCGATACTGGATTTCAGATCCTCGGCGAATTCGTCACAACGCTCGTCCGGCAGGTTGGCGCGCAAAATGCCCGCAAACTTGCCCGACAGGTTGGCCATGTGGCTTTCCACCCACTCGCCACCGTTATTCACGATGATGCGCGCGACATCTTCGACGATGCCCGGACGGTCGTCACCGATCAGGGTAATGACAATAGCCTTGCTCATGCCGATTCCTCCTCGGACGTTTGTTCATACACGGACATCGGCGGGCAGGCGCACACCAGGTTGCGATCGCCGTACACGTTATCCACCCGGCCGACCGGCGACCAGTATTTGACGGTCCGCAGGCTCTCCACCGGGTAGGCGGCCAATTGCCGACTGTAGGCGTGCTTCCAGTCATCCGCGGTCACCTCAAGCGCGGTATGCGGCGCGTTCTTGAGCGGGTTATCCTCGCTGTCCAGTTCGCCGCTGGCGACCATGTCGATCTCGCTTTTAATCGCAATCATGGCGTCACAGAAACGATCGACCTCGAATTTCGACTCACTCTCGGTGGGCTCGATCATCAACGTACCCGGCACCGGAAACGACATGGTCGGGGCGTGGAAACCATAATCGATCAGTCGTTTGGCGACGTCATCCACGCTGATCCCCGTCTGCTCCTTGATCTCACGCAGATCGATGATGCATTCATGCGCCACCATGCCGTTGCCATCGCTGTACAGAATCGGGAAGTAATCCTTCAATCGATTGGCCATGTAATTGGCATTGAGTATGGCCACCTGCGTCGCCTTGAGCAGCCCCTCGCGCCCCATCATCGCGATATAAGACCAGGAAATCGGCAGGATTCCGGCGCTACCCCAGGGCGCGGCGGATACCGGGCCGACATGCTCCGGGCCGTTTTTCAGAATGGCGTAACCCGGCAGAAATGGTTTCAGGTGTTCCACCACGGCCACAGGACCGATGCCCGGTCCACCACCGCCGTGCGGAATGGCGAAGGTCTTGTGCAGGTTCAGATGCGACACGTCGCCACCGAACTTTCCGGGCGAACACACACCAACCATGGCATTCATGTTGGCGCCGTCGATATACACCTGGCCGCCATGTTCATGCACCAGTCGACAGACCTCGACCACGGTCTCCTCGAACACGCCATGGGTGGACGGGTAGGTGATCATGATCGCGGCGATATTGGTACTGTGTTTTTCCAGCTTGGCCTTGAGGTCCTCGATATCAACCTCGCCGGCGTCGGTGGTGCCAACCACCACAACCTGCATACCCGCCATTTGCGCCGAGGCCGGGTTGGTGCCATGCGCCGAGGCCGGAATCAGGCAGATGTTGCGATGACCCTCACCGCGACTGCGATGATAGCCACGGATCGCCAGCAGACCGGCATATTCACCCTGCGCGCCGGAATTCGGCTGCAGTGATACCGCATCGTATCCGGTAGCCGCGCACAGGCGCTGCTCGAGCTGTTCGATCATCTCGCGGTAGCCCTCGGCCTGATCGAGCGGCACATACGGATGCAGGCCACCGAAACCGGGCCAGCTCACCGGCATCAACTCGGCGGCAGCATTCAATTTCATGGTGCAGGAACCCAGCGGAATCATCGCACGGTCAAGCGCCAGGTCCTTGTCGGCGAGGAAACGCATGTAACGCATCATCTCGGTTTCGGAATGGTGGGAATTGAAAACAGGGTGCTCAAGGAATGCTGATTGGCGGCCCAGGTTTTCGGGATAGGTCACATCGATATCTGCATCCAGGGCATCGATATCCACATCTTGCCCGGCGCCGAGCGCGCTCAGCAGCGCGCTCACATCCTGCGCCGTGGTGGTTTCATCGAGCGCAATGGACACCTCGTTGTCGTTACGCCGGAACAGGTTATAACCCTGATCGAGCGCTGCCTGCATCATGCCATCGGCGCCTGCAGGACTGCTCAAGGTAATGGTGCCAAAGCAGTTCTGGTTGATGACCTCGATACCCGCCTGGCGCAGGCCTTGCGCCAGCACCAGCGTTAGCCGCTGCACGCGCCGCGCGATATTGCTCAGCCCCTGCGGACCATGCCATGCCGCGTACATGCTGGCCATTACCGCCAGCAGGGCCTGGGCGGTACAGATGTTACTGGTGGCCTTTTCTCGCCGTATATGTTGTTCGCGGGTCTGCAGCGCCAGGCGGTAGGCCGGGTTGCCCTGGCTGTCGATGGACAGGCCGATCAGGCGTCCCGGCATGGAACGCTTGAATGCATCACGCGTGGCCATGAAGGCCGCGTGTGGACCGCCATAACCGAGCGGCACACCAAAACGCTGCGAGTTACCGATCGCCACATCGGCACCGAATTCACCGGGCGGCCTCAGCAGGGTCAGCGCCAGCAGATCGGTCGCGACCGAAATCAGCGCCTGCTGTGCATGCACCGCCTCGCACAAAGCGCTGTAATCGACCACTTCACCGGTGGTCGAGGGGTATTGCAGCAGCACGCCGAATACCTCCGCGCCGTCGAGATCGGTCAGCGGATTACCGACCTGCACGTCCAGCCCCATGGCCTCGGCGCGGGTTCTGACCACGGCAATGTTCTGCGGATGGCAGTCGTCGGCCACGAAAAAACGGTTACTCTTCGATTTGCTCATGCGATGGCACAAGGCCATCGCCTCGGCGCAGGCGGTAGCCTCGTCCAGCAACGATGCATTGGCCAACTCCAGGCCGGTCAGATCGCCGACCATGGTCTGGTAATTGAGCATGGCTTCCATGCGCCCTTGTGAAATCTCCGCCTGGTAGGGGGTATACGCGGTATACCAGGCCGGGTTTTCGAGGATGTTGCGCTGGATCACCGGCGGCGTCAGCGTATTGTAGAAGCCCAGCCCGATGCACGACTTGAGCATCTTGTTCTTGCCTGCCATGGCCTTCATCGCCGCCAGCGACTCATGCTCGGTCAGCGCCTCGTCGATAGCCATGCTATCGGTGCGGCGAATAGACCTGGGCACCACCTTGTCGATCAGGCCGTCCAGGGACTCCAGGCCCAGGGCATTCAGCATCGAGGTTATCTCCTCCTCGCTGGGCCCAATGTGACGATCGGCAAAATGGTCGCTTTTGTGCAGCTCGGCAATGCGGGTCATGGCAGTTTGGTTCATGGCTATCTCAATCGAGGGTGGCGTTATAGGCGTCTTCGTCCAGCAGATCGTCGAGCTCGGACGGATCACTCATCCTGACCTTGATGAACCAGCCAGCGCCCATGGCGTCCTCATTGACCTTGCCCGGATCGCCATCGAGTTCCTCATTGATCTCGATAACCTCACCGGAAACCGGCATCAACAGATCACTGGCGGATTTGACCGATTCAATGACCGCAGCGGACTCGCCCTTATCGAATGTCGCGCCAACCTCGGGCAGTTCGATGAATACCAGTTCACCGAGCTGGTCCTGGGCAAAATCAGTAATGCCGATGAGGGCGGTACCGTCGTCTTCCGCGACCACCCACTCATGGTCATCTGTGAAACCTATCATGCTCATGTTGTTTTCCTCTGTTTAGCGTTTAAAAAATTCAGCCGCGATAATAACGCTGCGGCACGAACGGTGTTCTGGCCACGCTCACCGGCACCTGCTTGCCGCGCACCAGCGCAAACAGCGGGGTATCGACCGTGGCATGCTCGATCCTGACGTAACCCATGGCCACCGGGCCATCGATGCTGGGTCCGAAACCGCCACTGGTGACGATGCCGGTCTCATTGCCATCGGCATCGAGTAGCTGTGCGCCTTCTCGCACCGGCATGCGCCCCTCGGGTTTGATGCCGACCCGCTTGCGCGCGACGCCGTTGGCAATCTGGCCGAGAATGACCTCGGCGCCGGGGTAACCACCTGGCCTGTCGCCATCGGCGCGGCGCGGCTTCGACAACGCCCACAGCAGGCTCGACTCGACCGGCGTGGTGTCGGTATCGAGGTCGTGGCCGTACAGGCACAGGCCGGCTTCGAGACGCAGTGAGTCGCGCGCGCCGAGACCCACCGGTTCGACCTCGGGCTGGGCCAGCAGGCAACGCGCCAGCTGTTCCGCCTGCGCATTGGCGACCGAGATCTCGAAGCCATCCTCACCGCTGTAACCCGAGCGGGTGACGAAACAATCGATACCATCGATACTCATGTTGGCCGCGGTCATGAAGATCATGTCGTCGGGAATCGCTGTCAGGCGCGCCAGGGTGGCGGCAGCGGCAGGACCCTGCAAGGCCAGCAATGAATGAGTGTCCAGCACCTCGATCTCGCACGCCTGGCCGATATGCTGACGCATGTGATCGATGTCCTGTTCCTTGCACGCGGCATTCACCACCACGAACAGGTGGTCGCCGGCGTTGGTCACCATCAGGTCATCCATCACCCCGCCACGCTCGTTGGTAAACAGCGCGTAACGCTGCTTCATCGGCTCCAGCCCCATGATATCGACCGGCATCAGGGTCTCCAGCGCGGCGGCGGCATTTGCCCCCTTAAGGCGCACCTGACCCATATGCGACACATCGAACAGCCCGGCTGCGTTGCGCGTATGCAGATGCTCCTTGACTATGCCCATCGGGTATTGCACCGGCATGCTGTAACCGGCAAACGGCACCATGCGCGCGCCCAGTTCGACATGCAGATCATGCAGCGCGGTTGTGTTGTGTTGCTCACTCATCAGATTCTTGTCCTCTTTTTTCCAATTGGAAACGCGTCACAAAAGCAGGTCCGGCGACGGGGTGCAAACCCACAGTATTCGGGCATCCTGTTCACTTTCGGAAACACAGATATGGCCCATGCCGGCGTCGTAATACAGGCTATCGCCTTCGCTCAACAACACGGGTTCGTAAAATTCACAATAAAAACGGATCGATCCGCTCAGCACCAGCAGAAATTCCTCGCCGGAATGGCGTACCCAGTCGGGGAAGTCATCAAACGAGCGCGCCCGCACAGTGGTTTTGAAAGGCACCATTTTTTTGTTGCTGATTTCGCTGGCAAGCAGTTCGTGCTCGTAGGTCGGGGTTGGCTGAATGCGTCCGGAACCCGCCAGGTTCAGCGCCCGGCGCCCGGAAACAAGCGGTTCGTTTGTCGACACAAATAGCTGGGGCACATCGATGCCAAGGCCGGCCGCAAGTTTCTGTACCACGTCGAACGAGGGTGACACCTGCTCGTTTTCGATCTTCGACAGGGTCGATTTGGCCAGCCCGGTGCGGCGCGCCGCCTCATCCAGGGTCCACTGCTGACGCAGGCGGATATCGCGTACGCGCTCGCCTAACTTGAGTGGCTGAAATACCCCTTCGGCAGTCATGATGGAATTCGTCGGCGACCATAGTAATCAACAAGAGGGGCAATTCTAGTGAATCCTGTTTCCAATTGGAAACAGAATTTCTTCATTCAGCCTTTTCGACGCAGTCCTGGCCAAAGCAGATCGCGCCCTTGCCGGCGCGCTTGGCCTGGTACATACGCGCATCGGCAACCTTCATGAGGCTGTCGTAATCGGTGCCATCATCAGGAAACATGGCAAGACCGATGCTGGCGCCCAGCACCACCTGATGCCCCTCCACATCGATGGGCTGGCCGAGCACCGACAACACGCGCTGCGCGGCGACCTGGGCATCTTCCATCGAATTGATGATCGTCAGCAACATGGTGAACTCGTCGCCGCCGAAACGGCTCGCCTCATCCGATTCCCGCAGGCAATGTTTGAGCCGTCGGGCGAGCGTTTTGAGTACCTGGTCACCGGCCTCATGGCCGAATTTGTCGTTGACCGGCTTGAAACCGTCGAGGTCGATGAACAATATAGCAAAGCGCAGATCCCGGCGTTTGGCCAGATGCAGCGCGGTAATCATGTGCTCACGGAACAGGCGTCGATTGGACAACCCCGTCAGATTGTCATACAGGGCCAGAGCCCTGAGCTGTTCCTCGTAGTGTTTTTTCTCGGTGATATCCTGAATGACGGCAACGAAATTGATGACGCGACCATTCCAGTCCATCACCTTGGTCACGCTGGTGTCCTGTATATAGATATCGCCTGCGGCATTACAATTGGTAAATTCACCACGCCAGGTCGAAGAATTCGTTATATCCATCCAGAACTGTTCATAGAAACGCGCGGGATGGCGACCGGAGCTAAGCAGCGAAGGCGTCTTTCCTACCGCCTCCTCGGCATCGTATCCCGTGATGCGCTCGAACGCCGGGTTCACTTCCTGGATAACCCCTTGCGGCGAGGTGATCATTACCCCTTCCGACATGTTTTCGATGATCGCCTTGTCGTTACTGGCTATCGACTCCAGCAGCGCGCGGGCCTTTTCGATTTCCTGCAGCCGCGCTTCAAGCTCAGACTGTAACGCCGCCTGCCTGGCACGGGCCTGTTTCAGCTTTTCGTTGGATGCCTGCCACAGACGTTTCATGCGCGCTGATTGGCGCACTTCCTCCTTCAGCAGTTTCACCTCATGTTCGAGTTGTTCGATTTTTTTTTGTTGATCCGACATGAGATGAAATCAGGCCTTCACAGATGCGGGTAGGTAATATCCAGACCGCATTGCAGGTTACGCAAATAATCCAGCGCTCTGCCGACATGATTCTCGGCGATAATCGATCCATGCTGGGGCAGAAAGGCCTTGATCGGCAGATCCTCAATGGTTTCGACAAATCCGCTGGCGGCCGCATTGCTGGCCATATACTCCATGTGGAACAGATCCATTTTTTCACTATGCCGGGCGAAATCATCGATAACCAGGCCCCATTCTGCATCCACCGCAGCGAAGATATCGCCGGTGAACATAAAACCCGAGCTTCTATCGAATGTCACATACGCCATCGGTGAATGCAGGAACGGCGCTGGCAGGAACTGTAATTGACGGCCCGAAGCAAACTCGTATATCGGGCTCTCTTCAATATCGATACAGCTGAAATCAGCGATGCCATAATGCGGTAACAGCACCACCGTACGCGGGCTGGTGATAATCTGAATCGCCGGATTGTATTCCAGCCACTCTTTCATCGAGCCCGCGATATCCGGATCCTGATGACTGATGATCAGGGCCTTCACCGAATCGACCGGCATCAGTTGTTCGATGCGGCGCTGCACCTCCTGTTTGCGGCCAACGCCGCCGGGATCAACGATAACGGCGGCATCACCATCCTTGATCAGGTAGGTGTTACAGCGAAAAACCGTTTCTTCGCTAAAACCCAGCCAGTAGATGGCATGATCGCCGTCAGCAAACAGTTCAGTCGGTGTCGAGTTGTCGACGTTCGAGTGATTGATGAAATTCTCAAGGCTCATCGCATGGACCATTTTTATGCTTGGTTGACAGAAGTTGGCGGCATTTAGGCGCAAATTCGCCACCGCACCGACTTGATATAGACCGATATACGGAACTCTGCCAGTTTCTGTTACCATCAGGCATTGATTTCTCCTCGACAAGCGTTACCTTTCAATCGATTTCAGTTTCATCAGATATCAGCGTGGCAAGCAAAAAACCCGGCATATTCCGCATCCTTTTCGTCAACCAGGGCAAGGTGTACGAGTTGTACGCCCATGAGGTCGGCGCGGCGTCGATGATGGGCTTTATCGAGGTTGGCAAGATCATCTTTGGCGAGCGCAGCAAACTGCTGGTCGATCCGGCGGAAGAAAAACTCAAAACCGAGTTTGGCGGGGTTCGCCACACCTATATTCCACATCACTCAATCATTCGCATCGACGAGGTCGACAAGGAAGGCAAGAATCGCATTCACGAGGCCGATGGCGCCAGCATCAGCATGTTTCCAGGCAGCCAGTTCAACCAGCCGCCGTCGCCCTGACGCAGCGTGCAAATCAGCGTCATCATCCCGCTCTACAATCGCGCGCACACACTGCCACGAGCGCTGGACTCGGTGCTTGCGCAAACATCACGCGCCGACGAGATCATCGTTGTCGATGATGGCTCCAGCGATTCCGGCGCTGAGCTGATTCGCCACCAATACCCCGAAGTGACCCTGCTGCAACAGCCGAACCTTGGGGTCAGCGCGGCACGTAACACGGGCATTCGCCATGCCCGCTCCGACTGGATTGCCTTGCTCGATTCCGACGATGAATGGCAGCCCCAAAAACTGGCGCGCATACGCGAAACGCAACAGGTCCATACCGAAGAATGGCTGTTTCATTCGGAGGAGATCTGGATTCGCAACGGCCGCCGTGTCAATCCGATGAACAAACACCGCAAACAGGGCGGCATGATCTTTCAGCACTGCCTGCCTCTGTGTGTCATCTCACCTTCCGCTGTGGTGATGCGGCGCTCGTTATTCGATGACATCGGCCTGTTCGACGAGTCCCTGCCAGCCTGCGAGGATTATGACCTGTGGCTGCGCCTGTGCCATCGCTACCCGGTATATTTCATCGACGAGCCATTGATCATCAAGTATGGCGGCCACGACGATCAACTGTCACGCAGGTACTGGGGAATGGACCGCTTTCGTATTCAGTCTTTACACCGCCTGATCCGGACAGCGCGGCTCGATGCAACTCAGCACGCCCAGGTCATCGACGTGCTGGTCGACAAATTGCGCATTCTGCTCAAGGGCGCACGCAAACACGGCAACGCTGAAATTCTGCAACAATTCCAGCCACTGCTCGACCAATACGAGGCCGAGGCATGCTGATCTGGGTATGCGCGCTCAAATGCGAGGCCAAGCCACTCATCGACCTTTACCGGCTGCGCAAGGAAAAGGCGCCACAGCCATTCAGCCTGTACCGTGGCGACGGCCTGGCCTGCGTGGTCAGCGGTATCGGTCGTCCGGCCATGCAGACCGCCACACACTGGTCAGGTCATCTCGCCAGCAACAACGGCTGCAATGTATGGATTAACCTCGGCATCGCTGGCCACGCCAGCCTGCCCATTGGCGCGCTGCGCCTCGCCGCCTCCTTTGCCTTGCCCGGTGACCTTGCCCCTTTAGCTGCCAGCCTGCCCATCGACCCGTCAATCGAGGCTTTGCCCCTGATCACCTTCGACGCCCCCCAGAGCGCCTACCCAGCACAGGCCATGGCCGACATGGAAGGCCACGCCTTCGCCCTCGCCGCGCAAGCGATAACCAGCCCAAAATGGCGCCACAGCATCAAGATCATCAGCGATAACGCAGCCAGCGGCGCAACCCGCAACAAACCATTCATTAGCGGGCTCATCGCAGAGCAACTTCACTCGATCGATCAGTTTGCGCAAACGATTGTGCATCAGGCAAACTTGGCGCATGACTGACCTGTCCAACAAAACCGCAGTTGTCACCGGCGCCAGCTCCGGCATTGGCCTGGCCATCTGCCAACAACTACTGGCCCGGCAATGCCGCGTCATCGGCATCGCCCGCGACTTCTCCGGGGTCGATATCGATTCCGTTCAATTCGACACTCACAGTATCGACCTCACCGACCTGCAGGCCTGTGAACGCCAGTTCAAGCAAATCGTTCGCGATACACCACCGGACTATTTCATTCACAGCGCAGGGTACGGCCTGTTTGGCTCAATCGAGCAATTCTCTGTTCGCCAGATTAATGACTACCTCAGGGCCAACCTGACCAGCGCCCTGGTCATCAGTCGCGCGCTGTTACCTTCGATGCGCCGCAACAAGGCCGGGCGAATGATATTTATCGGCTCTGAATCAGCGCTGAGCGCCGGACGCAAGGGCGCCCTCTACAGCACGGCCAAGTTCGGTTTACGCGGGCTGACCCAGGCCCTGCGCGAGGACTGTGCGCGCGATGGCATCAGCGTGAGCCTGATCAACCCGGGCATGGTGCGCACGCCGTTTTTCGATGAGCTCAATTTCCGCCCCGCCGCGGGCCCGGAAAATGCCCTTGAAGCAGACGATATCGCCCGCCTCGTGCTGCACATCATCCACAGCAGCCGCGATATGGTCATCGACGAAATCAACCTGTCACCACGCAACCACTCCATCGATTTCTCCTGAATTCCCTGTTCAAGCGAGCAACGGGCCGCTTTTTACAAAGCTATTGATTGTGTTTGTTATAAATGTAGAATCAGGAAGTTATAACCATAATCTATATACACCGAGAGTTTGCCTTGAAACTTCAACAACTGCGTTTCCTCGATGCCGTCGTGAGGAATAATCTGAACGTATCGTCGGCGGCGGAAGAACTGTATACCTCACAACCCGGTGTCAGCCACCAGATCAAGTTACTGGAGGAAGAGCTGGACATCAAGATCTTCGAGCGCTCCGGCAAAAAACTCACCGGCATATCACCCGCCGGTTATGCCGTGCTTGAGCATGTCAACGCGCTGCTCAACAACGTCAAGAGCATCAAGCAGGCGGCACGCGAGTACTCCAACGCCAATCGCGGTAGCCTGAGCATTGCCACCACGCACACCCAGGCCCAGTTCATCCTGCCCCCTATTTTGCAGCGCTTTGCCAACAAATATCCGCGCATCGACCTGCAGGTGCATCAGGGCAACCCTAAAACCATGTGCAAGCTGGCCGCCAACAACTCGGTCGATTTCGTTATCGCTTCGGAGACCATCGACGAATTCGATGAGCTGATCACCATTCCGGCCTACCGCTGGAATCGTTACATCGTTGTGCCCGTTGGCCACAGTCTGACCAAGAAGAAGGAGATCAACCTGGTTGATCTGGCTTCGTTCCCGATCCTGACCTACATGCTCGGCCTGACCGGTCGCTCCAAACTTGACCGCACCTTTCAGGCCGCCAACCTGGAACCCAACGTGGTCTTTACCGCCACCGACTCCGACGTCATCAAGACCTATGTCCGCCTCGGCTTCGGGGTTGGCATCATTGCCGAAATGGCCAAGGGCAATCGCGGCGACGATGAATTGACCTGCATCCCCGCCGACCACCTGTTTCCTGACAGCATCATCAAGATCGGCTTTCGCCATTCACGCCATATCTCGTCCTACCAGTTCGAGTTTCTGCACATGATGGCGAGTTATCTGGAGATGGATACGATAAAGGAATTGACGCGCACCAAGGCGCTCAATGACCGCGTCAAGATCCTCGAAAAATTCGAGATACCGCGTTTCAAGGAGCTTCGCGACGACCTGGTGTTTTGATTCAGGCCGCGGGGTAAGCGACCCCGGTACCGCCCAGCCCGCAATATCCGGCAGGGTTTTTCGCCAGGTATTGCTGGTGATACTGTTCGGCATAATAGAAGGTGATGTTCGAACGAATCTCGGTGGTGATTTCGGGATAACCCTGCTTGCTGAGTTGCTGCTGAAAACGCGCCTGACTGGCGCGAGCGATTTCAAGCTGCTGGTCGCTCTCGCAGTAGATGCTTGAGCGATACTGGGTGCCACGATCGTTGCCCTGGCGCATGCCCTGGGTCGGATCATGCGATTCCCAGAACACCTTGAGCAACTCTTGCAGGCTTATTAGCCCTGGCTGGTAGACCACCAGCACGGTTTCGGCATGCCCGGTGCGGCCACTGCAGACCTCCTCATAACCCGGGTTCGGTGTAATACCCCCCGAGTAACCCACGGCCGTGCTGAAAACCCCGGGCAGCGACCAGAACTTTCGCTCTGCCCCCCAAAAACAGCCCATACCGAACTGAATCGATTCACAGCCATCGGGAAAAGGCGGTTTCATACTGCGCCCGTGAACGAAATGCTGTGGGGTCAGCGGCATGATCTGGTCACGGCCCGGCAGGGCCTGCTCGGCTGTAGGCATCGTGGGCTGTTTAAATAACATGTGGCGGTCCTTTTGTGATGACGATGCCGTGTTGGAGCCCGGATTCAGTAAATGGTTCGGGTAATCACCGAACTGACATCGAAATTGCCCAACTTGCGCAGCGCCTCCAGATCATAGATCGTCAGGGTTTTGCCCGCGATCTTGAGGATATTCATCTCGCGCAGGGCCTTCAGCGTGCGATTGACATGAATCTTGGTCAGCCCGGTCGCATCACCGATCTCTTCCTGCGACAACGGGAAATAAATCTCACTCTGGTCGTGATTGTTATAGATATTCTTGATGCGATAGAACAGCTCGGCGCAGAAGAAGGCGATACGTTCAATCGCGGTCTGCTGGCCGATCGTGAGCAATCGACTCTGGCAAATATCCATGTCGCGGGCATTGAGTTCCGTCAGACGTTTGGTCACACTCAGGTTGCGACGCAGCAGTTCGGGCATATCCTTGCAACGAAACGCGCACAGCACCGAGTCGGTCAGGCAGTAGGCCGAGTGCCGCATTGGCGCGTTGAGATCGGCCTGGAACCCCAGCATATCACCCGGCAGTGCGACGCGCAGGATCTGACGTTTGCCACTGTCCAGCGTTTTGTACATCGCTACCCAGCCATGATACAGCGTGAACATGAAGTTGCTCTGCTTGCCCTCGTGGTAGATTTCCTTGTGTGATTGCACGGTGAACTGGTAAGCGCGGTAGGATTTGGTCCATGACAGATCGGCCTCGCTTACGCCCTGAAACAGGGCCAGACGACGGATAGAACAGTCGGCACAATCCGTCTGGTTATGCTCAATGGGTATCAGATCAGTGTTGAACTCAGCCATCAGTCCTCACAATTCCAGCCAGACCGGGGCATGGTCCGAAGGTTTATCCATGGCTCGAATATCATAATCAATTCCAGCAGCCTTGACGCTCCCCCTGAGCGCACCTGTCACCAGCAGATGATCGATGCGCAATCCGCGCTTTGGCTCTCGATCGAAACCCTTGGAACGGTAATCAAACCAGCTGAACAGGTTGTCCTCGTCAGGATGCACGACGCGGAAGGCGTCGTGGTATCCAAGATCGCATAACGCGCCAAACCATTCGCGCTCCTCGGGCAAAAAACTGGCCTTGCCGGTTTTTAGCCAGCGTTTGGCGTTATCTTCACCGATGCCGATGTCTTTATCGTCAGGCGCGACGTTGAAATCGCCCATGACAATGACCTTGTCTGCGGGTGAATGCGCCTTGCGCAGGTAATCGGTCAGGTCACTGTAGAATTTTCGCTTGGCCGGAAACTTGACGGCATGGTCGCGCGCCTCACCCTGCGGAAAGTAGCCGTTATAAACGTGCCAGTCTTCCCCGTTCAGGTGATACAGGCCACCGATGAAACGTCGCTGCGCGTCTTCGTCCTCGTTGGGAAAACCCAACCGGCTGTGAATGCAGATATCACGCGACAGCAAGGCCACGCCGTAATGCGTTTTCTGCCCCATGAAGATGGGGTTGTAGCCCATGTCGAGAATTTCCTCGAACGGAAATTCATGGTCCTGGACCTTGGTTTCCTGCAGCCCGATGAACTCGGGATTGTGCTTGTCAATTATCGCACGCAACTGATGCAGACGCAGACGCACGCTGTTGACATTGAATGAAACGATTCTCATAGCCCTGGTAAATAGATTGATTTATCAAACGAGCTGCTTCAGCGTTTTTTCATGCAATACCTGTTCGCGACAGGCATCGATATCGCGCAAAAGCTCGCCCAGCGCCGCATCTTGTTGTATTTCTGCGTGCATTCCATTGTCATCGGCGCCCCTCGCTGCCTCGATTATATCGATCAACAATATTCGATCAATCGACTTCGCCGGCAGGTAGCGTCGTTTACTGTCATCGGTGCGCAAGACCAATCCGGCGGCAAGCAGGGTGTCAAGCGTACGCCTGATCTGGTCTTCTGTCACCTTCAGGCGACCTGCCAGGCTGGCGGCATCACCCGCCTCCTCGCCCGGCGCCTCGTGATCACGGGCGAGCAATTGCATCAACTGCAGGGCCAGACGTTCGCGCAGACGCACGCTCATACGGCCGGTTTCTTCGATGCGATTAAGTCGTTCCGGGTGCTGGTGGTAATAGGAAATACTCGCCCCCACCAGCAGAATCAACCAGCCCAGATACAACCAGATCATGAACANCAACAGAATTGCGAAACCTGAATAAATGGCGGTGTAACTGGTAGCGCCACCGGCAAAGGATGCGAACAGTGCACCCGTCATGCGCCAGATGACCCCGGCGATAACCGCACCGTACAGCGCCGACCTGACCTTGACCCGGGTATTTGGCACCAGCAGGTAGACGAAGGCGAATGCCCCTATGATCATGATCCAGGGCACCAGGTAACCGACCAGGCGAACGACTTCGCCCATATAGGGCAGGGCCTCGATCGACTCGACAATGGTATGGCTTTTCAGTGAAGCGGTAATACCGATTGCCGAGAACACCAGCACCGGCCCAACCATGACCACACTAAGNTAATTACTGAAACGCTGGGCCAGGTTGCGCGTCGACGACAACCGCCAGGTGAAATTGAGCGCCGATTCAATCTTCTGGATCAGCGATAACACGGTAAAAATGAGCATACCCAGACCCAGTGCGCCAAGCACACCGATCTTCATGTTTTCGACGAAGCCGACGATGCGCCCGGTGATCTCGGTACTTTTTTCACCCAACGGTTCGAGCAGATTCAACAACATCGGCTCAACCTGGTTGTGTACGCCAAAGCCTTTCAAAACCGAAAAACTGACCGCCAGCAGCGGCACAAAAGACAGTAGCGTGGTATACACCAGACTCATGGCGCGCAGGGTCAACATGCCTTTGCCCAGGTCGCGCCCAGTCAGCATCACGATGCGCGTGAAACGCACCAGCCGAAGCCGCCAGCCGGACAACGCCACGAGCTCACTATTCCAAACGAAATCGTCAAAGGATTGTTTTAGGCCATGCATCGCGAACCCTACCAGCGCGCCTTTTCAAGGTAGGCAAGTTCCTCGGTCGTGCTGTCGCGACCCAACGCTGCATTACGATGTGGAAAACGCCCAAAACGCTGAATGATGTCGCGATGATGTCGCGCAAAACGCAGGTTATTGTCGAGACCGGCTGCCTCATACAGCGCCACCGACCGGTCCTGGTCGGCCAGTGACTCACTGTGCATGAACGGCAGATACAAAAACGCCTTGCGCTCGTCGGACATGGCCTGATCGAAACCGCGTTCGATCGCTCGCTCGGCCACCGCGCGCGCCTTCGCTTCGGTTGAATACTGACGCGCATCCTCGCGAAACATGTTGAGTGGAAACTGGTCCAGCACGATCACCAGCGCCAGCGCGCCATCCGCTTCCATCTCCCAAAAGTCATAGCTACCGGCTCGCGCCAGGCCCCAGGTTTCCTGAAAGCGCTCGCGCAATTCCGCATCGAATTCAGCCGTCGAGTTGAACCACAGGGGGCGCACCCGCTCAGAAAACCACAAATCCACAATCTCGGCGATTAACTCATCGTCTTTTTTCATAGATATTTATACGGCCTCGTCCAGCCATTCATCCAGGTAATACAGGTACTGCCCCTCTGACGACTTTGACGGACCCAGTACACGGGCCGCGTAATACTTATCGTCGGGCCGGGCATCGGCAAGCGCCTGCTCGGCCGACTCCTTGATATCGACACAGGAACGCGCGAAACGCTTACGACTGCGTCTGGGCACGTAAACCACCGCATAGCGGTAGCTCGACACCGATGTTTCCGGGTCGGGCGGCACATATCCACGCATGGTTTTCTCCGCGGGTTCAAGTATGCTAACGGCTCGCAATTTAGCATACGACGATCAATGGCTTCCATTTTTATCACCGGTCACAGCCACGGCCTTGGCCTGGGTCTGACGCGTTTTTATCTCGATCAGGGCAAGCAGGTTTATGGTCTGAGCCGAAGTGCCTGCAGGTTGCAATCGCCATCATTGTCGCAACGACAGGCCGACCTTGCGCGACTCGACGCCCTACCCGCCCGCCTGCAAGACTGGCTGCCGCCAAGGCTCGATCAGGTGATACTCAATGCGGGCATACTCGGCGACATCAAGGACCTGTCCGATACCAGCCTGGATGAGATCAATACCATCATGGATATCAATGTATGGGCCAACAAGCTTGTCATCGACTGGCTGATAAAGCATAACGTCGAGGTTCAGCAACTGGTGCTGATCTCATCCGGCGCGTCGGTTAACGGCAATCGCGGTTGGGGCGCTTATTCCTTATCCAAGGCCACCCTGAACATGCTGGCGAGACTCTATGCGCAAGAAATGCCCGCCACTCACATCACGGCGCTGGCGCCTGGCCTGGTTCACACGCGCATGCAGGATTACCTGTGCAACGAGGTCGACACTGCGAAATTTCCATCCATCAACAACCTGGTCAAGGCGATGGATAGCGGCATGATGCCAACGGTCGACGAGGCCGCCGCGGCGATTGCTGGCGCCCTGCCGCGCTGTCTCGACTTCGAGTCCGGCAGCTTTGTGGATATACGCCAGTTATGATCCTGCTGTGTACCCTCAACGCGCGCTATATTCATAGCTCGCTTGGACTACGCTACCTTTATGCCAATATGGGGCCCTTGCAGGCGCGCACCCGTATTGTTGAATTCATGATCAACCAGCGTCCGATCGACATCGCCGAACAGATCCTGAACAGCGGTGCGAGCATTGTCGGCTTCGGGCTGTATATCTGGAATATCAGCCAAAGCAGCGAGGTCATGGCCATTCTGAAGACCCTGAAACCGGAGCTGACCCTCATTGCCGGTGGGCCCGAGATCTCGCATGAAACCGAACACAGTCCGGCCTATCCCTATGCCGACCACATTATTCGTGGCCAGGCCGACCTGGCCTTTGGCGAAACCTGCGCCAGGCTGCTCGACCACCAGGTCATCGACAAGATCATCGATCCACCGGCTGTTCATCCCACGGCGCTGTCAATGCCCTACGCCCACTACAACGACGAGGATATTCGCCAGCGCATCATCTACGTCGAGGCCTCGCGCGGCTGTCCGTTCAAGTGCGAGTTTTGCCTGTCGGCGCTGGATAAAACGGCACAGCCGTTCGACATTGACGCCTTCCTGGCCGCGATGGAGAGCCTGTATCAACGTGGCGCGCGTCATTTCAAGTTCGTCGACCGCACCTTCAATCTCAACATCAAGACCAGCAGCCGTATCCTCGAATTTTTTCTGGCCAAACCGCTCGACGACCTTTTCCTGCATTTTGAACTGATCCCCGATCGCCTGCCGGATGAGCTTAAATCCCTGATTCAGCGCTTTGCGCCCGGCAGCCTGCAATTCGAAATCGGCATCCAGAGCTTCAACCCCACGGTCCAGCGCCACATCAGCCGCAAACAGGACCACCAGAAAACCCTCGACAACCTGGCATTCCTGCGCAATGAAACCGGCGTGCACCTGCATACCGACCTGATCGCCGGGCTGCCCGGTGAAGACTGGACGAGTTTTGCCCAGGGTTTTGACCTGCTGGTCTCGCTCGACCCGCACGAGATCCAGCTTGGCATACTCAAACGCCTGCGCGGCATGCCGATGATTGCCAAACAGCAGGCATTCGAACTGTTATTCAACCCGATGCCGCCGTATAACATACTCAGCACCCGCGACATGGATCGCGACAGCATGTTCCGCTTTTCCCGTTTCGCCCGTTACTGGGACATGATCGCCAATTCCGGTCGCTTCTCGCATACCCTGCCCTTGCTGCTGGACGGGTCACCCTTCAGACATTTCATGCAGCTGACGGACTGGTTATTCACGGAAACCGGACAGACCCACCAGATTGCCCTGGCTCGATTGTTTAAACTTTTATACGACTTCGCGGGTGACAATGCCGATAATTCTGAGGATATCGTGGCAGCGCTTGAAAGGGATTACGAACAATCGGGACTCAAAGGTCATTTCAACAAGATCATCCAGCGCGAACAAAGCGACACGCGCCAGATAAAGTCCGCCGCGTCGCGACAACAACGTCATATGGAGGTTTGACGGTCTGCTGGCTGATGGATTACACCAAAAGCCGACCAACCCGCCGGGCGTGTAACCCGCTTAATTCAATCCCTTCAACGCCAGTTGCTGTTCAACCAGCAGGTTATCCGCCAGTTGCAGGTGGAAGCCGCGTTCCTCGAGATTGGCCATCACTTCGTCGACGTCTTCCTTGGCCAGTTTACGACCTTTGGCCAGTTCGAACTGGAAGCTGAATTCGGGCATACCAAAGGCCTTCAACAATTCCGCGGGCACCACGCTGAAGTCATCCTTGGTCAACAGGTACAGATAGGTATCAGCCTTGCGTTCGCTACGATAGATGTAACAGGTGAGCACCTTGTTCATAGCGACCACACCACCTTGTAGAAAGTCGCGGCCTTGACCTCCAGTTCATCGCCAGGGTTGACCTCCCACTGCCTGGCCCAGCCCAGCGTCACCAGTTGCGACGCCGGCAGCATGGTTTCGACATACTGATGTTTGATCACCTTGTTCTCATCACGCAGGGTGGCGGTCAGGTTATAGATGGGCGTGGCGGAATTGTTCTTCAGAATGAGGTTCTTGCCGCTCTTGCCGGTGAAACGCTCGACCAGTTCACCGGCCAGCGAACTCTCGACCACCAGTTCAACCGGCACGGGTTCAAAGCCATAACCGGGCGGCAGACGTTCCGGTGCAACGAAATACACGGTCACCGCGATGGCTAAGAGAAATCCGATAAACGATGTCAGGATACGCATGGCTCAACCTGCTGTTACAAAGCGCAGCATCTTAGCAAATGCGATCATGCAAGGCCATATTAGCGATTCCTAATAATTCACAGCCTGCAACCGGCTCACCCGAAAAGTCCTTTCGATTCGGCATCTGAACCAAAAAAAAGGGGCGCTCAAAGAGCGCCCCTTTTTTCATTTACCGAGACAGGTATCAGGTACGACCCTGAGTGAACTCGGGGTAGGCTTCCATTCCGCATTCGGAGAGGTCGACACCTTCGTATTCTTCCTCTTCGGTGACACGAATGCCCATGATCGCCTTGATGATCATCCACACCACGAAGCTGGTGACGAACACCCAGACAAAGATGGTTGCGGCGCCCGCCAACTGACCGCCGAAGCTCGCGCCGTCATTGGTCAGCGGCACCGCCAGCAGCCCCCACAGACCAACCACACCGTGAACCGAGATGGCGCCGACCGGATCGTCGATCTTGAGCTTGTCGAGGGTGATGATGGAGAACACAACCAGCGCGCCACCGAAAGCACCGATCAGGGTGGCAGTCAGCGCCGACGGAGTAGACGGCTCGGCCGTGATGGCAACCAGCCCGGCCAGAGCGCCGTTCAGGGTCATGGTCAGATCAGCCTTGCCAAACAGGATGCGGGCAACGATCAACGCCGCGATGACGCCGCCGGCCGCTGCCGCGTTGGTGTTCAGGAAGACCATCGCAACCGAGTTGGAGTTGGCGATATCACCCAGCTTCAGCACCGAACCGCCGTTGAAACCGAACCAGCCCATCCACAGGATGAAGGTACCCAGCGTGGCCAGCGGCAGGTTGGCGCCGGGGAAGGCGTTAACCTGACCGTTGGGGCCATACTTGCCTTTACGAGCACCCAGCAGGATCACACCGGCCAGCGCAGCCGACGCACCCGCCATGTGGACGATGCCGGAACCCGCGAAGTCAGAGAAACCCATGTCGCCGAGGCTATACATACCGAACACAGAGCCACCGCCCCAGGTCCAGTTACCTTCCATCGGATAGATGAACGCGGTCATGAAAACCGCGAAAACCAGGAACGCCCACAGCTTCATACGTTCGGCGACAGCACCGGAAACAATGGACATGGCGGTAGCGACGAACACAACCTGGAAGAAGAAGTCAGACGCATCGGAGTACACCGAATCACCGCCAAAACCATTCTCTTTGGAAGCAGCCAGCGCAGCGGCCACCATGGCATCGGCATCGGCCGCGCCTTCGGTTGCAATGCCGGACAGGAACATGCCGCCGCCATACATCAGGTCATACCCGATTACCATGTACGCGGTACATGCGATGGCGAACAGGGTGACGTTCTTGGTCAGAATCTCGGTCGTGTTCTTGGCGCGTACCAGACCCGCTTCGAGCATGGCGAAACCAGCCGCCATCCACATAACCAGAGCGCCACACACCAGAAAGTAAAAGGTATCGATGGCGTACTGCAGTTCAAAAATATTGTTTTCCATGATTGCCTCCTACAGAGCTTCTTCACCAGACTCATTCGTACGAATACGAATCGCCTGCTCGATTGCAGATACAAAGATCTTGCCGTCACCGATTTTGCCGCTGCCGGCGCTGGATGTAATGGCTTCGATTACCTGGTCGAGCAACTCGTCCTTGATGCCGATTTCCAGCTTCACCTTGGGTAGAAAATCAACCACATACTCCGCACCGCGATAGAGCTCGGTATGACCTTTTTGCCGGCCGAAGCCTTTGACTTCGGTTACGGTCAACCCTTGTACGCCGATGTCTGACAGCGCCTGACGCACGTCATCCAGCTTGAAGGGCTTAATAATGGCGGTCACCATTTTCATTGGATTGCCTCCTGTTATTGAAAAAACGAAAACGATTAAGACCTTGCAAGCAGCCGGCCACAAGCAGCCGGCCACAACACTATTTGCTTTTATAAAACAGTTACTTATATTTACATCGAGACAGATTTAAAAAAAAATGCCAGAATCGGGCGCATCAAATAGACGCTTGCGCACCGAAACAGTGCCCGGCATTTCAAGTAACGCACCAATTTGAGACATCGTCATGCAAAACGAACAGATCCAGCACCTGGCTGACAAGATTGAATCGCTGCTGCCGCCCGGACTGAGGCAGGTCAAACAGGATTTCGACGACAAACTGAAGAAGCTGTTACAGCAACAGCTCAGCAATATGGATTTTGTCAGCCGCGAGGAATTCGATATTCAGGCCAAGGTGCTGGCGCGCACCCGGCAAAAGCTGGAACAGCTTGAAAAGCGCATTGCCGAGCTGGAGAGCCCGAACTAGCACAGAGTTTTTTCACTAGTGGAAGTCAGCTAATATGGGCTTCTGATTCTTGACTACCATCAGGTAAGGGACTACTCATGGCGCTCACCCAGCTTTTCACCCGGGCCCAGCAGGGCATAGATGCACCAGTTGTGGGCGTCGAGGTGCATATATCCAACGGACTGCCCGCTTTTTCCATCGTTGGCCTGCCAGAGGCGGCGGTACGCGAAAGCCGCGACCGGGTGCGCAGCGCCATCGTCAATTCAGGCTTTGAGTTTCCGGCGCGCCGCATCACCGTCAACCTGGCGCCAGCCGACCTGCCCAAGGAAGGCGGGCGGTATGATCTGGCCATCGCGCTGGGCATACTGGCCTCATCCAAACAGTTGTCGAACACTCGCCTGCAGCAGTTCGAGTACTACGGCGAACTCGCCTTAAGCGGCGAAATGCGCGCCGTTGACGGCCTGATCCCAGCCCTGGTCAAGGCCCGCGAGGGCGGGCTCAAGGTCATTCTGCCGCGGCAAAACCATGACGAGGCTGCTTTTCTTCTCGGCCTGGAAACCCATCTCGCCAGTTCGCTGGCCGAGATCTGCCAGTTTTTCAACGGCGGCGAGGCGCTGGCCCTGGCCAGTCCGCACGAACATACCGATCAAACGCTCTACGCGGTTGATATCGCCGAGGTCATCGGTCAGTCTCAGGCCAAGCGCGCACTCGAAGTCGCCGCAGCAGGCAATCACCACCTACTGATGATGGGCCCCCCTGGCACCGGCAAGAGCATGCTCGCGCAACGTCTCAACACCCTGTTACCTGGCATGGATGAACGCGAGGCGCTGGAGACCCTGAGCATCCACTCCATCAGCAACAACGGTGTCATCGACTATGCGCAATGGCGGGTTCGGCCGTTTCGCGCCCCGCACCACACGGTGTCCGGCGTGGCCCTGGTCGGTGGCGGATCGCAGCCCCGGCCGGGCGAGATTTCGCTGGCCCACAACGGCGTGCTGTTTCTCGACGAACTCACCGAATTCGAACGCAAGACGCTGGAGGTGCTGCGCGAACCGCTGGAAACCGGCCGCATCAATATCTCGCGGGCGGCGCGCCAGGCCAGCTTCCCGGCCGCGTTTCAACTGGTCGCGGCAATGAACCCCTGCCCCGGCGGCTGCGAATCGATTCAGGCCTGCCAGTGCAGCGCGGAACAACTGACACGTTACAAGAATCGCCTGTCGGCGCCGTTTCTCGACCGCATCGATATTCAGATAGAACTGCCGCGTTTGAGCAAACAGGAGCTGCTGCAAAAAAATACATCCAGCGCTACCAGCGCCACGCTACGCCAGCGTGTCATCGCCGCACGCGAGCGCCAGATACAGCGCCAGGGCAGCCTCAACAGCCAGCTCAACAATCGTCAGCTCGAACAGTATTGCGAACTCGACGCCACGTCGCGACAGCTACTGACTCAGGCTATCGACAAGTTGCGCCTGTCGGCGCGCAGTTACCACCGCCTGCTCAAACTGTCGCGCACGATCGCGGATCTGGGGGGATTGGGACAGATAACGCCGGACTGCATCGGCGAGGCGATCGGTTATCGCCGCAATTCGCTGATGCAGTCCAGGCTGGGGTAAGACAATAAACCGATCAGAGCAGGCCGGCTTCAGCCAGCATGTACTCGATGACCTGGCGCATCTCGTCCTCGCTGAAGGCGGAACCGCCATTCGGTGGCATTGCACCCTTGCCGGTCCTGGCGCTGGCGACCAGAGCATCCACACCATTGGCCATGCGCGGCTCCCAGACAGCGGCATCGCCCAGCATCGGCGCGCCGGCAGCACCGGTGGTGTGGCACATCATGCACTTGGCATCGTACAGCCCCTTGGCGTCAACCGATGCCGCCGCGGCGGCAGCAGGCGCCGCGGCCGGAGCGGTCTCAGCGGCAGGCGCAGGAGCGGCGGCTGCCTGTTCTTCCTGCTTGCTGACCAGATCATTCAGCGATACCACCGGTTTGATACGTTCAACCAGTGCAGCACGCTGATCGGCATTCAACTCGGCCGGCGGTTCATCGCTGCAACCGCTAACACCCAGTACCACGGCCATGGTAGTGGCCACAAGCATGGCGCGTTTCAGGGAGGGGATTTGTCTCGTCATTCCGCTGTTCCTCAAAAGTGGTTAAAAAAAACCGCGCGAGTATATCAAATATAAGTGAGGATTAATATTCACACGGCGACCCGCATCTTGCGCCAAAACACGGCCTGCTCAGGGTCATTGCAGCATTGCTGACAGAGCCTAAAACAGCCCCTTGATATTGGCCAGGTCAGTCTTGCCCTCGACGATCTCGTCGCGACTCAGGCCATGCAGTTCGTGCGGAAACACCAGCCAGTCGTCATTGGCATGGGTGAAATAATCGGGCTCCATCTCGACCCGGCGTCGGCCCGGCTTATACCAGGCACAGGCGACCCGGATCTCGGACGGCTGATTGGCATCACACTGTCGGCGTATCTCGCCTACCAGCGCCTCGACGCTGCGCCCGGAATCGAACACATCATCCACGATCAGCAATTGGCTCGACGCTTTCACGTTGTCGATCAGGTATTGCAAACCGTGCACGCGAATCTCGGCCGACTGATGATTGATCCCGACATATGAGCGGGTGGTCACGGCGATGTGATCGGTGCTGACGCCCCGGTATTCGTAGTATTCCTGCACCGCGATGCCCACCGGCGTACCGCCGCGCCAGACCCCGATGATGAAATCTGGGCGATATCCATCCTCAAAGATGCGGTTGGCCAGCACGAATGATGCCTCCAGCAATGCCTGTGCGGTGATGTAGATCTTGTTCATATCCGGGTCTACTCTGACTTGTCATTCACAACTATCACGATCATGGCGTTTTTCCCCATGACAATAAGTGGCGCGTATGGTGCGTTGCCCGCCCAGCATCATCAACACAAACAGCATTTCCAGCCATGAATCGGTGCTGCGCAGGCGCCGCGCCAACCATTCATCGGCCTGCCCATCGAGCACAATGAAATCAGCCTCGTAGCCCACCTGCAAACGACCCACCTGCGCCTCCAGATGCAGCGCGCGCGCGCCACCCAGGGTCGCCAGATAGAGCGGATACAGCGGGTGCATGGCCGCACCGCGCAACTGGCACACCGAATAGGCATCCTGCATGACGCGGAACATGTCCACGCGGGGGCCCGCGCCGACATCACTGCCCAGCGCCAGCCGCACGCCCTGCCTGCTCGTGGCCTCGACATCGAGCAGGCCACTGCCCAGAAACAGGTTCGACGACGGACAAAACGCCAGCGCCGTACCGGTTTCAGCCAGCCGCTGGCGGTCGTTTACATCGAGATAAATGCCGTGCGCATACAGCGCACGCTGTCCCAACAGGCCGAAATGTTCGTACACGTCGAGGTAACTGCGGCTCCACGCAAACAGCTCGCGTACCCAGTCGACCTCGCTCGAGTTCTCCGCGACATGGGATTGCAGGTAAACACCGGGTGTCGCGGCAAACAGCTCACCGGCCAGGCGTAGCTGTTCATCGCTGGAGGTCGGCGCAAATCGCGGGGTCAATGCATAAGCCAGGCGCGCCCGCCCATGCCAGCGCTGGATGAGGTTATGGCTATCCTCGTACGCCGTCACCGGATCATCCAGTAACGCGGCTGGCGCGTTGCGGTCCATCATGACCTTGCCCGCGACCAACCGCATGTCAAGCGCAAGCGCCGATTCAAACAGCGCATCCACTGAGCTGGCATGACTGCTGGCGAACAGCATGGCCGTGGTCGTACCATGTTTGAGCAGCTGAGACAAAAAGAAATCGGCCACCGCGCGCGCGTGCTGCGGATCACTGAACGCCGCCTCGGCAGGGAAGGTGTAATGCTCAAGCCAGTTGAGCAAATCACGCGCCGGGCTCGCCACCATCTCGGTCTGCACGTAATGCGCGTGACTGTCGATGAAGCCAGGCATGATGACCCCCGGACGATAATCGAAGACAGCGACGGACGGGGCGAGCGTCGGCAATACCTCGGCCTGTTCGGCGCAGGCGATGATCAGGCCGTCCCTGACCACCAGCACGCCATCCTCGATGAAATGCAATGCCGACTCGCCAAGCTGCATCGGGTCATCACAAAAATGGAACAGCGAGGCGCGATAGGCGCGGGTTACAGAGGTCATCGACAAAAATCTGTGCAGAAAGGCATGCTGCGGATCATACCACTTGCGCGGCCCGCATCCAGCCGGGACAGCCACGCACAACGCATGCTACAGTTTTGATCTTTGCACCCGGTCATTATGCCCGCTTCCGTTTCAGCAACATCATCCATTCAGCGCCTGCTCGATCGTTCCTCTGTGCATGCACAATGGCGGCCATTGCTGCAACGCGCGTTGGCCTGTGTGGATGGCGACTACCTCGACGACCTGCTGCACGACCCCAAATGGCTGCCTGGCCCCGACAGGCTGCTGGCCGCCTTCCAACGCGATCTGGATCATTGTCGATACATCCTGTTCGGCGAATCACCCTACCCGCGGCGCGAATCCGCCAACGGCATCGCTTTTTTCGATGCCGCCGTGAGCGATCTGTGGTCAAGCTCAGGCCTGAGCAAACAGGTCAATCGCGCGACCTCGCTGCGCAATATCATCAAGGCCGCGCTGTTGGCGCAGGGGCTTATCACCGCAGATAAAGACGGGCGCATTGCACAGGCCGCCATCGCAGCCGTCGAGCGGCGCGGCCTGATCAGCACCCTGCCCGAGCTATTCGATAATCTGCATCAACGCGGCTTTTTGCTGTGCAATGCCACGCCGGTGCTGCATGACGAACGCAAACCGGCCAGAGAAGCCGTTTTCTGGCGCGAGTTCGCGACCCAACTATTGATCCAGATCGATGCCAACGCGCAAATGAATCCGACGCTGGTGATATGGGGCCGCATCGCCCAACAGATCGCCGACACGGATATCGCCCGGCGCTTTCCACAACTGTCCAGCGAACACCCCTATAACCTTGGCTTCATCCACAATCCGGCCATGCAACAGCTATTCGCCGAACTGAGCCTGTTGAATGCTGCGCAATGACGGCCCAGATCCCGCCCCCACTATAGATTTTCATCATGCCTCTGCATAACGTCATTCTCAAACCGGGCCATCAGCATTTCATGGCGTCCAGTCGTCAGGACCTGCTGCAGGCGGCGCTGTCGGCCGGTATCAATTTGCGTTACGGCTGTTCATCCGGCAACTGCGGAAAATGCATCGCACGCCTGATACAGGGCAGCACCACGCAATGCCGCCATTCGGATTTCAAACTCGATGAGCAACAGGCGCTCAACGGCAGCTTTCTGACCTGCTGCCACAGCGCCCGCAGCGATCTCGAACTGGAAATCGAGGCCATTTCATACGCCGAGCAGGTGCCTGAACAACATATACGGGCCAGGGTGTACCAACTGCAAGCGCTCAGCGACGACGTCATGTCGGTGACGCTTAAAACCCCACGCAGCCAGCATCTGCAATTTCTGGCCGGGCAATATGTAACGGTGGATCTTGGCCATGGCCTGCAACGCAACAAATCGCTGGCCAACTGCCCCTGCGATGGCATGAAACCCGTCATCCATGTGCGCCGCCGCGCCCACGACCCGTTCAGCAACCATGTTTTCAATCAGCTGCGCAAGAATGACCCGGTGGGCATCGCCGGCCCCTGGGGCGAATTCACATTGCTTGAAGACTCGCAGCTACCCATATTGCTGGTCGCCTTCGATACCGGCTTCGCGTCGATCAAGAGTCTGCTCGACCATGTCATCGCGCTGGACTCCGGGGTACCGGTGCGTCTTGTCTGGTTATCGCTCGGCGAGCGTCCGCCTTACATGGCGAACTACTGTCGCTCGCTGGCCGATGCGCTGGATTATTTTTCGTTCGACACCCACCCGTTGCCAGACGATGATGCTGCTCACTTGGCGAGCGCCTTGTCGTCAATCTTCAGCAACCCGCAACAACGGGAACCACAGCAGATATTCATGACCCTGCCGCATGAACGGATCACCGCAGCCCAGCAATGGTTGCAGCAACAGGGGCTGGCGGATTCGCTGCTGCACCTCGATCGCCTGGAGTGGTTCGCCTGAGCCAGCCACTGACAAATCTCACCGCCATGCACCCGCACATTGCCAGCGCGGATCAACGACAACCGTGCGGGCGCTGAATTCTGCCGGGTGGTGATGCCGGGCAGCTATTTGAACAGAGCGGCATACTTCATGTCCTCGTGCAGAATATGTTGTTGCCACCACGACCTCAGGAACTGGATGACCTCCAGCGAGGTAATCGCCTCGTTGGTCGACGCGGCCAGCGACAGCATCGCCATGCGTTCTATGTATGCCTCATGTTCAGCGATGTGCGCATCCAGGTCCGGGTAATCCAGATCACGTAACAATGCCTCTTCGTCTGACAAATGATCCCTGGAATACAGGAACATGTCATGCAACGCCTGGTGCAGGCGCGTCGGCAGCTCCTGTGAGGTCTGCGCATCGATCAGATCATTGACCATCGCGATGATTTTTTGGTGCTGAGCATCCATTTCAGCGTTCCCCACGCTGAAACTGTCACTCCAGACGATTTTTTTTACCATCTGCATAAAACCCTTATTTTCTTTAGGGCAAATAATAATGCAGATTCGAGTTTTGTGAAACCGCATCCCCATGGCCAAGCCATCAGCAGCAACGATTGCCCGCCTCATTTTTGTGCCACAGCCAAAATCATGAATAAAATCCATGCCTGCGCACGATGAAAACATAGCGTAATTGCGCACAGGGCTATTTCTTCTTACTATTCACAGGCCTGACTGGAGCCGCAGCGCGACGGGTTCGCCATTGGCGACCCCTGACTGTCGATGCGCGCACGCCTGCATGCCCCAGTCTACTGCGATGTCCCGAGAAAAGCCCTCGCTCAGTAATCGGGACGCTCGCTTATACCGATCAACAATCGCTCAATGTTTCGAATACACCTTATGCCTATCGTTAAATCAGTGCTCGACAACGGTGGCGGCATCACCCTCAAAATCTCGGGAAGATTCGATGTTCGCCTGCACAGGGATTTCTTTGACGCCTATGCCGACAGCGCAAAACCGGGCTTCATCTACCGTATCGATCTTTCCCGCGTCAGTTATATCGACAGCTCTGCCCTCGGCCTGCTGATCTCGCTCAAGGAATACGCCCAAAAGCATGCGGCCTCTGTGCGCATCATCAATCCTTCAGAGCTTGCGCGAAAAACCATCGAAGCCGCCTTTTTTCATGAAATCTTCGACATCCGCAATGAATAAGCGCACCGCCACAGCTGGATTCGCGCGTCATTCAACCACCATCTCCGCGCGCTGACGTCGGCCGAATCATGCACAAACTGTTCGTTTACGGCTCGCTGATGTTCGAACCCGTCTGGCGCCAGCTCCTTGGACGCCGCCATGACAGCACGGCAGCGACACTGGAAGGTTATCAACGACTGTGCATTCGCGGGCAGTCTTATCCCGGCATCAAACCCAGCCCCAAGGCGCAGGTTGAGGGGGTTCTGGTTTTTGCGCTAAGCGCCGACGAAATTCAGCGGCTGGATGATTTTGAAGGCGACGAATACCGCCGAGACAGGGTCATGGTGACAACCCGCGACGGCAGCAGCCACGCTTGTGATGTCTATGTTGTCAAACCGACCCGGCGCCACATTTTGCTGAACCAGGCCTGGGAGCCGGCGCAATTCGAGGCCAACGAGCTTAAACACTTCCTGCACGAGTATCGCCACTGGTAAAAATCCGTGCCACTGTGCCGCGCCGCACAGGCACAGATCAATCAGCAGAGCGTGCGATGTATTGAATCCTGTTCGAAATCAGACGGTTCTTGACCTGCGAATAAAAACCGTCGTCTGTAAAGGGGCCAATTTCAACACGGTAGAAAGACTCACCAGCGACCTGCGCCTTCTGGATCTCGGCTTCAAGTCCCAACAGGGCCAGCTCGGCCTTGCGTCGGTCAGCATCCTGCGACTTGCGAAACGAACCGGCCTGGAGAATATAACGTTGCTCGGTGCCGGGTTTGCTGTTGCCGCTATTGGGCTGGGCCACATCCGGCGCGGGGCGCTCCGGCACATCGACCTTACGATCGGGTAATACCTTGTAGAAATCGATGACCGGCCCCTTGCCCGGTTCGCGCGGCTCGCGCGCATCGACCTTTTGCCGGCTGTTGTTCACCACCTGTTGATCGAGATACAGGATGAACGCCGCGAACAGGCCCACCACGGCCAGCAGCGACAGCCACACCCACACCGATGTTTTGCCCTCGTCGGCCATACTGATTACATCTGCTCGGGGGCGGACACACCCATCAATTCAAGCCCGTTGCGAATGACCTGGCGGGTGGCGAAGGCCAGCGCGATGCGTGCATTGCGCAGCTCGACATCCTCAACGATAAACTTGTGCGCGTTGTACCAGGCGTGGAACGACTGCGCGAGATCACGCAGGTAGTTGACCACGACATGCGGTTCGCGCCGCTCGGCCGCGCTGAACAGCCGGTCGCAATACAGGCTGAGCTGTTTCAGCACGGCCTGTTCGTGTTCGTTGTCGAGGCGCTCGAAGTTCGCAGTATCCAGATCGATCTCGATGCCTTGCTCGCTGCACTGACGCTGCACGCTGCATACCCTGGCATGTGCATACTGCACATAATACACCGGGTTATCCGATGACTGCTCGCGCGCCAGGTCCATATCGAAATCCATGTGTTGATCGGCCTTGCGCATGACATAGAAGAAACGCGCGGCGTCCTGCCCGACATCCTCGCGCAGTTCGCGCAGCGTGACAAATTCGCCAGAGCGCGTCGACATCGCCACCTTTTCACCGTTTTCGTACAGGTTGGCGAACTGCACCAGCTGGATTTCCAGCTTGTCAGCCGGGTAATCCATGGCCTGCAGCGAGGCCATGACGCGCCCGATATAACCATGGTGATCCGCGCCCCAGATATTGATGACGCGGTCGAAACCACGATCGAACTTGTTCATGTGGTAGGCGATATCGGAGGCGAAATAGGTGGTCTGACCGTTGTCACGGCGCACCACGCGGTCTTTTTCATCGCCGAACTCACTCGACTTGAACCACAACGCGCCATGCGACTCGTAGATACGGCCCTTGGCCTGCAGCGTGTCGAGCGCCTTGTCGACAACCCCCTGCTCGGTCAGCTGGCGCTCGGAAAACCATTCCTCGAACTCGACGCCGAAGGCCGACAGGTCGCGGCGAATGACATCAACCAGCGTATCCAGCCCCAGATCGAACAGGCGACGATAATGTTGTGCGCCCAGCAACTGCTTGGCGTTATCGATCAGGTCATCGATATGTTTTTCCTTGTCGCCTTCGGGATGATCGGCATGTACGCCGCGAAACACCTCGGCCACCGGTCGGCGCAATTCATCGCCATTTTCACGGTGCAGGGTGGCCGCAATATCCCACACGTAATCGCCCTGGTAACCATTGGATGGAAACACGATCTCCTCACCCGCCAGGTCGAGGTAACGCAGCCACACGGAGGTCGCCAGGATATCCATCTGGCGGCCGGCATCGTTGACATAGTATTCGCTGTGCACCTCGTAACCGACCGCACGCAACAGGTTGACCAGTGTCGCCCCGTAAGCCGCGCCGCGACCATGGCCAACGTGCAGGGGACCGGTCGGATTGGCCGACACGAACTCAACCTGGACCTTTTGCCCGGCGCCGTGCTGGCTACGACCGAAGCGGTCACCGTGCTGCAGGATCTGCTGCACCACCGACTGGTTGAAACCGGCCTTGAGGAAAAAATTGATGAAACCCGGCCCGGCGATTTCAATGCGCTCGATCCAGTCGTTATCCTGCATCGCATCGACCAGCTTCTGCGCCAGCTGGCGCGGCGGCATGCGCGCGCCCTTGGCGTTGGCCAGCGCCACGTTGGAGGCGAAATCGCCCTGTGACTTTTCCTTGCTGGGGGTAATCTGAATCAGCGCATTGGGCATGGCGGCCAGATCACCGGCCTGCGCCAATTGCGTCAACGCCTCGGCGATGAGTTGTTCGAGTTTCTCTTTCAAGTGCCTAAACCGGAGGGTAAAAAAGGAGGGCATTTTACATGCATGTCCGCACGGACAGAAGTGACGCGCGGCAAATGCCTCAAAGATCCTGCGGATCGACCTCGATGACCAGCCTGGAGCGACGATCGTTTCGCTGCCGCTGCAGCGCTGGCATCAACTGGCGCAGCAGACCACGAATCTGCCGCATATCGCGGCTGATCAAGGACAATTGCGCACGATAGCGACCGACACGCCGCGTCATCAGCGCCGGAATCGGGCCGACCACGCGCAGCGTTTTGGGTCGTTGCAGGCTATCGATTAGATCACGAATCTTTTGCAGGCGCGCCAGCGCATCATCCAGCTCAACGGCATCGACCACGAACGACACGGCGCGCGCATAGGGCGGAAAACCCAGCATTTCGCGTTCCGCCAGCAGGCCCTGCGCAAGCTCGCTATAACTATTGCGGCACAGGCCCTGCATCAGCGGGTGGCTGGCAAAAGCGGTTTGCAGCAGCGCCCGCCCCGGTCGCTCGGCGCGACCGGCGCGTCCAGACACCTGCAACACGGTCTGCACCAGGCGTTCGGCAGCGCGGTAGAAGCCACTGTACAGCGCCTGATCGGCATCGATGATACCCACCAGGCTGATATGCGGATAGTCATGTCCCTTGGCCAGCATCTGCGTGCCCACCAGGATACAGGGCTCTGCGTTGATGACCGGTTGCAACACGCGCTCGAAATCAGCCGCCGAGGTCACGCTGTCACGATCGATACGCACAACGCGGAAATCACGGAATCGCTGTTGCACAAAGGTCTCCAGCTGCTGCGTGCCCACTCCCAGATGGCGCACCCCGGGCGCGGAGCATTTCGGGCAGATCTCGGGCGCCGCCTGGGTGTGCCCGCAATGGTGGCAGACCAGGCGCTGCAGGGAGCGATGCAGGGTCAGGCGCGCATCACACTGGAAACATGATGCCTGCCAGCCACACTCGTAACACATCACCACCGGCGCGTAACCACGACGATTGAGGAACAGCAGCACCTGCTCACCCGCTTCCAGATGCTGGCCGATCGCATCGATCAGCGGGGGCGAGCAGCCGGCCTGCAGCGGGCTATTGGCTATATCGATGAGTTCGATGGCGGGCGGCTGGGAGCGATTCGGGCGTTCGCTCAAACCGTGCAGGTGGTAATGCGCCCTGCCCAGATTGAACAGCGATTCCAGTGCTGGCGTGGCGCTGCCCAGAATGATCGGGATATCCAGCATCTGCGCCCGTTTGATCGCCACATCACGCGCGTGATAGCGCACGCCATCCTGCTGCCGGAACGAGGCGTCGTGCTCCTCGTCGACGATGATCAGACCAATATCGGGGGCATCGGAAAACAGCGCCGAGCGCGTACCGACAATGACCCGTGCCGCGCCACGGCGGAACTGGTCCCAGGCCTGGTAACGCCGATAATCGCTATGCGAGGAATGCGAACTGGCGATAACCGGCCCCAGCCGCGAGCGCAGGCGTTCAAGCAGCTGCGCGGTCAGCCCGATCTCGGGCACCAGGTAGATCACCTGCCGGCCTGCGTCGAGAGTGCGCTGCATCAACCGCAGATAAACCTCGGTCTTGCCGCTGCCGGTAACACCCTGCAGCAAATGCACCGCGAAACCCGTGAAATCGCGCGCCATATCATCGACAACCTGCAACTGCTGCGGCGTCAACGACGGCCCCGCGCGCACCACTCCATCCCCCTCTTCCAGGCTATCGCGATCGGTCTGAATGACCAGTCCCTTTTTCTGCAGGGCTTTCAGCGGCGACGCCCAATTGGCATCCAGCTCGCGCAACTCGGCCGCGTTCAATCCATGTGGCGCCATCTCGATGGCCTGTAACAAAGCATATTGTCTCGGCGCGCGACGCTGCAGGCTGTTACGCTGGTCCGCATCATTCGCGGCAGACGGCGCAGCCAGCCAGTATTGCAGCCGGGTCGAGGCCACGTGGCGATTGACCCTGCAATAACCCGGCAAGCACTGGAACAGCACCTCGCCCAGCGGCTGCAGATAATACTCCGACATCCAGCGCGCCAGCTCGAGCATGTGCGATGACAGCAGGCTGTGCTCATCCAGCGCGCGCGTGACGGCCTTGAGTTCGCGCGCCGGCTCGGGGTCGTCGAGCCTCTGCACCAGGATACCGACCTTATCGGCTTGACCAAACGGCACCAGGAATCGCTGCCCCGGCTGTGCTGTCAGCGTACCGTCGAGGCGATAATCGAACAACTGGTACAACGGTAGATTGAGCGCGAAGGAGTAAACGGACTGGTTTTCGGGCATGCGCCTGTCGCAAGGAAAAATACAGGCGAATTCTATCACCATATTGCGCTGACTTTTGCAAGCGTCCAATTGCCGATGCCGACGTCAGGCAGGTTTCGCTTAGCGCACATTGTTAATGTGATTTCTACCTATCAGGCGCTAAGTGACTGTCCAAATTTGACTAATTTTTTTATCCACATTTGCTGTGGATAAGTCTGTGGAAAGGACTTTCAAAACCGCGCGCAAACCGCATAAATGTTACATTTCCGTTAAATTGGTTATTTTCCGAACAGTTTTATTTTTGCTTTAAATTCAATAACTTAAATAAATCCTGATTTTTTTGTATTTTCGTTATGGCACTTTTTCCGGGGATGCCCGAGAACCTTTCCGGCTGTGTATATCTAGGGCGATGTCAATCCCTTTAGGTCCAAATCTCCCATTAAAATTTCTTATCTTCGGATCACCTATGCTTATTTCTCTTTGCGCAATTTTTTTCCGCAGCGCAGCATTTGACATGATGTTGCGGTATGCCAAACTTGCGCCCTCCCCAATGCCTGGTTTAAAAACGACTACCCAACCGCATGAGCCTGAAAAAAACCGCTGTTCTCCTCACCAATCTCGGCACACCAGCCGACAATACGCGGCCAGCGGTACGCACATTCCTGAAACAGTTTTTGTCCGACCCGCGCGTGGTGGAAATACCCGCCTTCATCTGGTGGTTCATCCTCAACCTGATCATCCTGCCGTTGCGTTCCAGGTCGGCGCTTGATGCCTACCATGAAATCTGGACCAACGAGGGTTCGCCCCTGCTCGCGATCAGCCGTCGTCAACAGCAGGCGCTGCAGCAAAAACTCGGCGACCAGGTAAAGGTCGATATCATGATGCGTTACGGCGAGCCATCGTTTCACGCCGTGCTCAACGACCTGATGCAGCAGGGTTACAACAATTTCATCGTGCTGCCGCTGTACCCGCAGAACTCGGCCACCACCACGGCCACCACCTACGACCACATCGCCTCGGTGCTGAAAAAAACTCGCAACGTGCCCGACATCAGCCTCATCAGCAACTACCATGCAGACCCAGGTTACATCCACGCCCTGACCGCCTCGGTGCAGCAACACTGGAAGGCCCAACAGCGCCAGCGCTTCCTGCTGATGTCGTTCCATGGCCTGCCGCAGCGCAACGTCGATCTGGGAGATCCCTATTACGACCAGTGCATGGGCACTGCGCATCTGCTGGCCACCATGCTCGGGCTCAGCTCCAACCAGTGGGGCGTCAGTTTCCAGTCGCGCTTCGGCAAACAGCAGTGGCTGAAGCCCTACACATCGCAAACACTTGAAGCCATGGCCACAAACGGGCTCAGGGAAATCGATGTGATGTGCCCGGGTTTTTCAGTCGATTGCCTGGAGACGCTGGAAGAAATCCAGATGCAGAATCGCGACGTATTTTTCGCGGCCGGTGGCGAGCAGTATCATTACATTCCCTGCCTCAACGACCGCGATGACCACATCGACATGATGGTCGAATTGCTGCGTCCCTACCTGGGCGCCTCGTCCTGAGCCGTTCAGACATCACCTAACGCCAGTTGCAAGTCAACGGGCGTTAGGTTAAAAGATCGGTTCCGCACAGGGAACCCTCACGCGCAAAACCGGGGCCGCCATGACCACTTCATTTTTCCACGCACAGCGCTACTGGCTGTTTTTTCTGGTACTGACACTGTCCGCTGTATTCATGCCGGGGAAGGCAGCAGACAGCGCGGGTGCGCAGCAGGCCTTTACTCTGGTCGACATCAGCGAACGCGCTCACGACGGCGGCACGGCGATTGCCATTCAGTTCAGCCAGGCCGTCGATCGCGCTCAGGACATCGACGATTACCTGCGCATCAGTCGCGCCGACGGGCCGCGCGTGGATGGCGGCTGGGTGTTGTCCGACACCGCGACGACCGCCTGGTTCAGCCATATCGAACCGTCCAGCGCCTACACCATCAAGGTCTATCCCGGCCTGCTTTCCGCCCAGGGCCAGCGCCTGTCGGCGTCGAGCGCGGTCGATGTCACCACGCGCAAGGTCACGCCGGGCGCGGAATTCAAGAGCAATGGCCATTTCCTGCCAGCCGACCTGTCGCGCGGGCTGGTGATCTCGTCGATCAACGTGGCGGAGGTCGATATCGACTTCTTTCATGTCAACGACTCGCAGATGAGCGAGTTCCTGCAAAACCTGTATTACCGCTCCGGCAGCAAATGGGGCCAGTATTACATCGACCGCATGACCGCCTACGCCAAGCTGAAATTCAGCGGCCGTTACCAGCTCACACCGGGGCACAACAAACGCGGTGACTCGACCATCGCGCTGGCCAACATCCCCGGTTTACAGGCCCCCGGACTGTACCTGGCCGTGATGTCGATCCCTGGTCAGTACGCCAAAAGCCAGCCGGTCAGTTACTTCGCCGTCACCGACATCGGCCTGCACAGTCGCATACATGGCGACCGTATCGACGTCTACCTCAGCTCCATCGCCAGCGGCGCGCCCCTGCCCGATGTGCAGGTCTCGCTGATCGACGACAAGGGCCAGACGCTGCACCAGGACCAGTCGAATGGCGACGGCTTCGTGGCCTTCAGCCATGTCAGCGACAAGGCCAAATATCTGCTCGCGCGCCACGGCAGCCACCTATCCTACCTCGAACTGCAGGGGCCAGCGCTCGACCTCAGCCAGTTCGACCTGGGTCAGCGTATGCAACGCAAGGAAGAGATCTTCGTGTACACGCCGCGTGACCTGTTCCGCCCCGGCGAGGCCATCGACTTCAATGCATTGCGCCGCGATCAAGACGGCAAACCGCTGGCCGACATACCGCTGCGCGTCAACATCCTGCGCCCGGACCGGGTCAGCGCCAAAAGCTTCACCTGGCATCCTCAAGCAGCCGGTTACTACCACCATCGCTACGCCATTCCAGAGGATGCGCGCACCGGCAACTGGACCCTGCAGGTCAGCGGCATTGATCCGCAACCGGTCGAGTACAACTTCAAGGTCGAGGAATTCCTGCCTGAACGCATGGAGTTCGAGTTCAACCACGGCGAACCGGCACGCCTGTACTTCGATGCCGGGGAACCCATGCTGATCCCGGTCAGCGGGCGTTACCTTTACGGCGCACCGGCCAACGGCAACCGCTTCGGCGCCTGGGTCAGCGTCGAACACAGCGACGACATCATCGAATCGCTCAAGGGCTTTCGCTTCGGCCACGTCAGCGGCGACCCGATATCGCCCTTCGAGAGCGCCGAGATTCGGCTCGATGCGCAGGGTGAGGGCCTGTTGCGCGTCGAACCCGCCTGGTCTGGCAGCGATGCCGCGCTCAGCGTCAAACTGCTGGGCAATCTCTACGAAAGCGGCGGTCGCGCGGTGAGCCGGGGCTATCGCGGTTATGTATGGCCGAGCCCGGCTATGCTCGGCATCAAGGCCGATTTTGGCAAGCAGGAGGCCGACGCCAACAGCATGGCGAGGTTTCAGGTCGTCAAGGCCACGCGCGAAGGCCAGTTGCTGGCGGCATCGAACCTTGAGGTCACGCTGATCCGCGAGGACCGCAATTATTTCTGGGAATACGATGATAACGATGGCTGGCGCTGGCAATGGACCGACAAGGAATACCCCGTGTATTCGCAGCTACTCGACCTTGACGGACAAGCTGAAACCCGACTCGAAGTACCGGTCGAGGATGGCCGCTATCGCCTGCAGGTACTTGACCGCGACAACAACCAGCAGCTCAGCAGCCTGCGTTTCCGCGCCGGCGAGGACTGGTATGCGTGGTGGCGCGAAAACAACGAAGGCCGCGCCGCCGCGCGTCCGGACCAGGTCAACCTGGCCTTCGACAAGGCCGCCTACCGCGCCGGAGATCGCGCGCGCCTGCGCGTGGTCGCGCCGCATGCCGGGCAGGCCATCATCAGCGTCGAGTCCGATCGCCTGCTGTGGTTCCAGCGCACCCGCATCGCCAGCGAGGGTACGACCATCGAGATCCCCATCGACGACAGCTGGCAATCACATGACATCTACGTATCGGCCGTGGTATTCAAACCCGGTGACGCCGACCAGGCCATCACCCCCAACCGCGCCATTGGCCTGCGCCACCTGCCGCTGGATCGCAGTGAGCGCCAGCTGCAGGTTGAAATCGAGGTCGACGCCAAGATTCGGCCCGGCCGCAGCCAGCGCATTCGCGTGCGCGCCGGTCCACCCGGCAGCGGCCCGCATCGCCTGACCCTGGCCGCCGTCGATGCCGGTGCACTGGCCGTCAGCGATTTCCAGACACCCGACCCGGTCGCCGGATTCTTCGGACAGCGCCGCTACGCGACCGATCAACGCGACATGTACGGCGACATATTGCCAGTACACGATGCGCCGAACGCGGGCCTGCGTTTCGGCGGCGACGCCGCGCTGGCGCGTGGCGGCAAGGCAGCGAAGGCCGACGTGCAGATCGTGTCGCTGTTCTCGGGACTGGTGCACACCGATACCGATGGTTACGCCGATATCGATCTCGACATTCCCGAGTTCGATGGCCGTCTGCGCCTCATGGCGCTGGCCTTCGATGACCACCGCTTTGGCAGCGCGCAGCGTGAAATCACGGTGGCCTCGCCGGTCATCGCCCAGCTCTCGATGCCTCGCTTTCTGGCCTTTGGCGACAGCGCCATGCTGGTGCTGGATGTCACCAACATGAGTGGCCAGACNCGCGATTTCGAACTCGAACTCNGCGCNGATGCACCGCTGCAACTGCTCGACCCGCGCAGCCGCAGCATGACCCTGCAGCAGGCTGAACGCAGCCGCATCGCCTTCGTCATCAAGGCCGATAGCCGCAGTGGTGCAGGCTCGATTCGCGCCACTTTATCCAGTACCGGCATGCAGCCGCTGGAGCGCCAGTGGCGACTCAGCGTGCGCTCGCCCTACCCGGCAGTGACCGAAACCGTCACGCGCATACTCAATGCCGGGGAGCAGCTCGACCTGGGCGATCAGCTGTCGCTCGACGCCTACCAGGCGGACAGCCTGCAGGCGCTGGTCAGCGTTTCCGACCTGCCGTTGCTGCAACTGCAGGAACAACTCGAGAACCTGCTCGACTACCCCTATGGCTGTCTCG